>Ga0207641_10000088_pt1 | contig 131959 bp, 127 predicted proteins | sample KBSSwiS62_FD_184306 | JGI IMG/M metagenome (GOLD analysis project Ga0207641, IMG submission 184306) | Switchgrass rhizosphere microbial communities from Kellogg Biological Station, Michigan, USA - KBS Switchgrass S6-2 (SPAdes) (version 2) | ecosystem: Host-associated > Plants > Roots >... | reverse complement strand
AGAAAACATAAATAATGACCTTACTGGTAAAGTCCCAATGGGAGTTATTGGAGTTATTCCAACAAAAGTTTGCCTGCAGGGCGGTTCTATAAAAAGAGGTGACCTGCTTGTTACTTCTTCAATACCCGGTGTGGCAATGAAAGCAGACCCTGAAAAAGTAAGAGTGGGCCAGGTAATAGGTAAAGCTTTGGAAGATTATTCAATAAATAGCATCGGAAAAATTAAAGTACTTGTAAGCATTAAATAAAAACTGAAATTCATTTTTAATATCACTTTGTTCTAACTAACTATTGCCGTCAGGAGCTAATAATATCCGCTATTTCTTCATATTTTACTGAAAATTGAAAACCGTGAAATGTAAAAGCCACCTGACGGTATTTCTTCTTTTACTTACAACACAGTTATTCTCACAGGATCTTACACAAACGATAAAAGGAATCGTAATAGATAAAGATAGCCGGCGTCCATTAGAAGCTGCCACTATTTCCATTGCTGATGATAGTGTACGTCACAGTGTGATCACCAAAGCAGACGGAAGTTTTATGCTGTTGCATGTACCAGTTGGCCGCCGCCGCATTCAATGCAGTTTTATTGGTTATGAAAATTATATCACAGACAATATCATCCTGAGCAGTACGAAAGAATTGGAGTTGGTCATTGAAATGGAGCTACTGTATCAACAACAGGAAGCAGTGGTACTGAAGGCAAAACGAAATCCCAAACTGCCGGTGAATAAATTATCAGTTGTCAGTACAAGATCTTTCACTGCTGAAGAAACCAGTCGTTATGCAGCAAGTGTAAATGATCCGAGCCGTATGGCAATGAGTTTTCCCGGCGTGCAACCTGTAAGAGATGCACGAAGTGATATTATTATAAGAGGTAATTCAGCAGCAGGAATGTTGTGGCGCCTGGAAGGAGTTGATATTCCCAATCCTAATCATTTTGCTCGCAAAGGTTCCAGTGGCGGAGGCATTACAATATTCAGTAGTAACATGCTTGATAACTCAGACTTTTCTTCAGGAGCATTTGCTGCAGAGTATGGCGATGCATTATCCGGGGTATTTGATATGCATTTTCGCAAAGGAAACAATCAGAAAAATCAATACAGTTTTGGCGCTGGGTTGATCGGTATTGATTTTTCAGCGGAAGGTCCAATCGAAAAAGACAGAAGTTCTTTTCTTGTAAACTATCGCTATTCTACCTTGGGTATCTTGAATGCGATTGGTTTTCATCTTACTGGTGAAAGAGAAAATAATACTTTCCAGGACCTGGCATTCAACTTGAACTTTCCTTCTAAAAACAACAGATCAGTTATTAATTTCTGGGGTGTTGGAGGAATAAGCAAAGAAGATTATTCAGAAGTGGAAGATCCGGCTGAATGGGATGAATATGATGATTATGCCATCTATGATTTTAAAACTAATACCGGTGCTATTGGCATCGGGCATAGCTTACAAGTCGGTAAAAAGAGTTTGCTGAAGACATCGCTGGCTTACATGAACCAGAAAATAACATTTGTTGATGATACGCTGAATACACAAAAGGCAGCATATACAGTCAATGATGAATTGTATAAAAATAAACGGGTTTCGCTTGCATCTTATTTCAATACCCGGCTTCATTCATCGTTGGTATGGAAGACAGGTATATTCATTACAAGTGTTGGTTATGTTTTTAAGCAAAGCCTGTATGATTTTGATGCGGCTGTTTTCAAACAAGGTATCATCGATGGTGATGGAAGTTCCTGGTTGATCCAACCGTATACACAGTTTAATTGGAAGCTTAGTAAAAAATTTACCCTGAATGCGGGACTGCATTTTCTATACCTGGCTCTCAACAAGACAAATTCTGTGGAGCCCCGCTTCAGCTTCCAGTACCGGGTGAATGCAAATCATACATTGAGTATTGCCGCAGGCAAACACGGAAAGATCTTGCCCCTTGGTTCTTATTTCTACAAAGCTCCTGGAGGTTCATTTCCTAATATGGATCTCGATATTATGAGATCGAACCATTACGTGCTGGCATGGGATTGGTTGATGAATAAAAATTGGCGTCTGCACCTGGAAGGTTATTTGCAACAATTATCTGAGATCCCCATTGCCAATGATGTCAGTCGTACTTTCTGGTTATTGAATATGCAGGATGGCTATGCCAACGAAGCACTTGTTAGCAACGGCAAAGGACAAAATATCGGTACTGATATAACATTGGAAAAATTTTTCTCCAAAGGATGGTTCTTGCTAACCGGGTTTTCAATTTTCAATTCTACCTACGAGCCATTGAATGGTAAATCGTACAATACTCAATATAATAGCATCACAACAGGAAACCTTACTGCAGGCAGAGAATGGAAATGGAAAAAGAACAAGACATTCACTGCTGGTAGTAAGATTTTGTATAATGGAGGAATGCCTATTACACCATTGCTTGCAGGTGCCCCAGTCAACTCGAGAGATCCCGTGCTGGATGAATCAAAAGCCTACAGCCAACATGTGCCTTCTTATTTCAGAATGGATATACGCCTTGCTTTGCGTACGGATAAAAAGAAAACCTCTTCGACGTTTTCCTTGGATATCCAGAATTTGTTGGGAATAAAAAACACCGATGCCCTCAGTTATGATTATGACCCCGACACACATCAATGGGGATATAAAAAGCTTTCTGGTTTTGTACCGGTGATCAGTTACCAGGTGAATTTCTAAAAACAGATCATATGTATGTGCATGTACATCTATATGTTTCCTATTTCATATGATACTCCTTCTGCAAATGTTTTATTAATTCAGAAGCCTCACTAGATAAGTATTTAGCAAAATTCGATGTAACTCTTTTAGTACTGTATATAACGTGATAGCGGGTGCAAAAACGGTTGATAATTTTTGGATCGTCACTTAGTAGTTTGAATTGGTTGTCTGGAATACTGGTTGGCATTTCCCGGGGTGATCTCATTATTTCCTGCATGATCGCTGCATCAAATAATTCATCAAATGCCTGGAAAAGGTCACGACGATTCTGAAATTGCATCGGTGAAAATCCGGTTTCAATAAACTTATTATTTTGATAGTATGCCCCAATCTTATTCTGTGTTTGAATATTGCGGATCAGCCGAAGCCCACCGGATCCTTTCAGTTGTTCAAAAGTTTTATTTTGAACTACCAGGTCTTCATCAAATAAAGGAATGGTCCTTGCCATATAATAGATCCTCTTGGCAAAGCTGTTTCTTTCTTTTCCTTTCAGTAACGCAATAAGTGTATCGATCTTTTCATTGGCGACTAAATTAATTTGTATTAGCTGGCTGAAGGATCCCGTATCCTCTTTCAGATCTTCAATCATAGTACGGACATAACCAACTTCCCTTTTATGTTCTATATAATGCTCCCGTTGGTTTTCAACAAGAAACCCAAGAGTAACTGCCAGGAATAGCATAAAGAACTCCCAGAAATAATGTGTCCATTTTTTTCGTTCAGTATGAGTGTGTGCATGCACTTCCATAGTAATTTATTTCAGGTGATATTCTTTTTTTAAAGTTTCGATCAACCGCGATGCTTCATTTTCTAATTCAGTTATGAAATTTTGTGAATACAAAAGGATTGATAAAGCATAATGAATGCGAACAGACAATTCATTCAAAGTTTGTTTATCCTCTGTAATTAAAGCAGGATTTCCCGTCGGTTGATTGATCTCAAAATTTTTTATATCGATCATTTGCTGGAAAACTGCTCCGTCAAAGACCTTTCCCTGAATCTCGATCAATGACTGCAATCGTAAAAGTGTCTGATCAGTATTTAATGAGAATTCCTTTATATTAAAATAATATTGAGTGATCTTATCGGAAATTTCTTTTTTATGAATCAGCCGCAGGTTCCCGGAGCTTTTCATTTGTTCATATGTTCTGTCATTTAACTTCGGAAAGGGAGATAAGCGAAGACTCATTCTTGCCAAATAATAAATACGCTGCTGTTCAAATTGTGATCTTTTTTTCTTATGCAACAATGTAATTACAGAATCATACATTTCTACCGCCTCTTTTCTTGTATTATTATCAGAAGCTAGCCCCGCAGTATCAAGCTTAAGATCTTCTATCATTGAACGGATATATTCTTTCTCTCTTTTTTTCTCAACAAAATGCTCTCTTTGATTTTCAGCTAAAAAACCACAGAGCACAGCAAGGAACAGCATTAGGAATTCCCAGAAGTAATGATGCCATTTTTTTCTTTCGGTGTGAAGAGGATGATGTACTTCCATAAATTTTTATTCAAGATGATATTCATCTTTTAGTATTATTAATAAATTTTTGGCCTGCTGTAAAAGTGATCTTAAATCACGTCGGTTAGCCATATTTATAGCTTTTATACCATACAGTCTGTAATTCCATTCATACAGTTCCCGTTTACTATAAGGTTGCAAGGCAGGATTGTCTGCCGGCAACCCAATAACGCCTGCGTTTTCATCAAGTATTGGATTAAAAACAAGCGCATCAAAAATTTTTGTGGCTGCACTTCTATAATGATCAATGAGATTTTCTTCCACGGCTTGCTGCCCAAGCTGGTTTCTCACACTTACATCATATTTCGAAATACTATCAACAACAGAACGTTTACGGATCAATCGGAAGGCACCTGAGTTTTTTAATTGTTGAATAGTGCCATCATTAGCCACAAACCGATAGGGAAGAGTACGGGCTATACTGACCGCATAAAAATATATTTGCTTTGTAAACTCTTTTACAGAATCGTTATTCATTAAATAAGAAAGCGAATCAAGAGCATTTTCCTTTTTAGTTCGTGCATTAATGATCCTGTCAAGATTCGCCGTATCGGCTTTAATATCATTAAACAGCGACTGAACAAATTGCTTTTCTCTTTGATGTTCTACAAGATGCTCCCGTTGATTCTCCACAAAGAAACCTAATGTGACAGCAAGGAACAGCATTAAGAACTCCCACAAATAATGGGTCCATTTTTTCCTTTCAGTATGGGAGTGGGAATGTACTTCCATAGAATTTTATTTAAGGTGATATTCATTTTGAAGAAAAGCAATGAGATGCCTGGCTATAAGTTGTAAATTTTCCTGTCTGAGCCTGATTGCATTTATAACTGATCTTAAATATTGAGCCGTAGAAATAACTTTATTTACAGATTCCCGATTTTCGATCAATAAAACTGGGTTTCCATTTGGTCGTTTAAAGACGAGAGGGTCAAACATAGAATACATGATCTTGCCATCGAAAACACTTCCTGTAATATCCCGGAATGATTCCCTGATTATCCGCTCATCTTCATATACAAACATCAGGGACCTAAGTTGCTGGTCATAATACATAATGCTGTCTGACACAGACAGATTTCGAATCATACGTAAGCTTCCCGAATTTTTGAGCTGTTGCAAGGTCCTGTCATTCGGAAAAAAATATCTGGGGCGAGTAAGGCTGCGTGCATAAAAATATATCTCGTTTCCAAATTTTTTATGATCAATACTGGAAAGCAGTTCGATTAATGAGTCTGACATAATTTCCCGACGATACTCATATGAAATTATCTCCGCAAGCTGGGCGGTATCACTTTTAAGATCCTCTACCATAGTTTGAATAAATTGTCTCTCCCTGTCATTTTTAATTTTATGCTCCAAAGCATACTCTGCTAAGAAACCGCAAAACACCGCCAGGAACAGCATAAAGAATTCCCAGAAATAATGCCTCCATTTTTTTCTTTCAGTAGGTTCATGATGATGGACTTCCATAAAAACTATTTTAGTTCATATTCCTCCTTTATAAACTTTTTTATTCTGCCGGCTTTTTCTTTTAAGAGCTGGATCCTTGTTGCTAAGGCAAGGTTGAGTGTTCTAATTCTATCAATTTCAATAAGGCATTCGTTAATTATATCCGGATCTGCCTTACGCAAGTATAGATTTTCCGGCACATTTACAATCGAATTTGTAGAATCCAACACTTTTATGAAATCCCTGGCATTTAATAATGGCATATATCTTTCCCGCAGTAACCTTCTATTATTTAAGCCTTCGTCTGTTAGAAATTGAATGATGTCGATAGTTCGATAGTAGCCAACCATGCTGTCGGATACACTTTTATTTTTGATCAGTCGCATACCACCCGCGTTTCGTAGCTGCACAATAGTTCTATCGTTGGGATATAAGCGGCCACCAGAGCTACGCGTAATTCCTCTTAAATAAACATAAATAAGATTAGCAGGTTGCCTGATGTCAATGTTCAGCATCAATTTTTGCAATGTATCGGCCTGCAACATTTGATCTCTTAAGAAATTTATATTTGATTGCAGATCGTATTCGTCAGCTGTAAGATCTTCATAAAAAGACTGGATATATTTTTTTTCGCGTTGGTTCTCCACATAGTGTTCCCGTTGGTTCTCCACAAAAAAACCAAGTGTAACCGCAAGAAATAACATAAAGAACTCCCAGAAATAATGTGTCCACTTTTTTCGCGGTGTATGAGTATGTTGATGAACTTCCATATCTATTGATTTGTTAGTTGTGCCTGACTATAGCTTTAGTCCAGCTTATATACTTTTCTAAGAAATTCCATTATTCGTATAGCACTGTTTTTTAAATCGGTCTGTTTAACAATTACTTGTTGATTTGCGATGCGGAAACGATTTGCCCAGTAACAAAGGCGATTGATGGTTTCAGGGTTGTCCGAAAACAATTTTGAATTTCCTTTGGGACTATTAATGCTCATTTCACTGCTTGTATCTGTCATGGAATAAAAAATGGCAGCATCTAGTATGTACGAGGACGTTTCTCTGAACCTGGTGAGAATCTCCTCACGGATCAGTTCAAAGTGTTGCATATCCCTTACGAGTTGATCGTATTGCATAATAAGGTTGGAAGCAACCTGATTTCCTATAAGACGCATGTCGCCTGAATTTTTTAATTGTTGTATTGTTCGATCACTATAAAAAAAGAGATTTCCTCTCCCCACCCGCTCAGCACAAACATAAATTGAATCAATATGTTTATTTCTTTCGGGACTTAAAAGAAGGATGACCAGGGAATCAGCTCTATGCTGGCTGATTGTCCTGTACCGGATTTGGCGATTGTAATTGCTGATATCTGATTTCAAGTCCTCAATAAAAGATATTACATACTGCTTCTCTCTTTTTTGTTCTATAAAATGTTCTCTTAGATTTTCTGCCAAAAAACCACAAAACACGGCAAGGAATAACATAAGAAACTCCCACAAATAATGCGTCCATTTTTTTCGTGGGGTATGGGTGTGAGCATGTACTTCCATAAATTCTATTTCAGGTGATATTCTTTTTTTATAAGCGAAACAAGAACACTAACGTTTTCAGCTTGCCTTTTCAGGCGTCTCTCATAATTAAATTTTAGCAAGTTACTCATATGTGATACCCGATTTGCAAACTCAGTAAGTGTTGGAGTGTTTCGGGTCATTAATTCAGGCAGCCCATTAAATATACCATGCGAAAAATCATCCGTGTCCTTATAATATTTGTTGTTGAATATGCCAAAAGAAACATCCTTGGCTTTAATGCGGTGACTGTTAATATTATCCTTCTGCTCATATAGCAATTCTGTTACACTCCAATAATTGATGATAGAGTCTGCAACTGCCCTGTTGCGGATAAGCCGCATACCGCCTGCATTCTTCAATTGTAATTCGGTGCGGTCGATCAATCGAATTTGTGTAGGCCTAAGAAATCTTCTTTGCAACTCATACATTTTACTGACAGCGGGCTGATCAAAGTTTTCTCCATAGATTATGAAGGTGAGTGAATCCAATCCTCTATACTGCTGTTCAACCAACCGGGTTTCATTATCTAGTAATACCTTATCTTTTTCCAGGTCTTCGACAAATGATATCATGAATTCTTTTTCCCGCTGATGTTCTATCACATGCTCCAATTGATACTCTGCTAAAAAGCCACAGAACACAGCAAGGAACAACATTAGAAACTCCCAAAAGTAATGATGCCATTTTTTTCTTGGCGTATGTGTGTGTGCATGTACTTCCATTGTATTATTTTAACTGATATTCCTTTTGAATAAACTGTAACAGAGATTCGGCCTGGCTCTTTAATCTTTTTTGTCGGCCTATTATAGCCGTATTAATAACCTTAAAAAAATGAATCGCCATAAGAAGTTTTTGCAGGTGGAGGCTTTCTGTGTTTAACAACCGGGGGTTACCACTGGGTCGATTTTGAAATGAACTATCATTCGCCATTTCATTGAACACACGGCTGTCAAAATAATCACTGAGTATTGCAATATAATTTTCAGTAAACACCTCCTCCCTGGCATAATATAATTCGAAGATTCGTACTAGTTGATTATAATACATAATTGTATCAGAAACCTGCTGTTTGGAGATAAGGCGGAAATTCCCCGAGTTCTTTAATTCTTGGATGGTTCGGTCATTATTAACGAAAATGCTTTTAAAAGTCAACACACGGGCATAATAATAAATATCTTTTCCATAAACATTGGGATCGGGGCTGTTCAATAATAAAAAAAGAGAATCAATCATGACTTTCCTCTGCTCCCTCTTTTTTATAAGACTATCCAGGTCATGAATGTCATCTCTTAGGTCTTCCGCAACAGATAAAACGAATTGTTTTTCCCGATGATGCTCCATATAAGTCTCCCGGACGTTCTCGGCAAAAAAACCACAGAACACTGCAAGGAATAACATGAGAAACTCCCACAGATAGTGTGTGAATTTTTTTCTTGGTGTCTGAGGATGTTGGTGCACTTCCATAAAAACTTTATTGAAGATGATATTCCTTTTTCAACAAGATTAAAAGCCTTAACGCACGATCTATCATGTCTTTGTTCCACCCTATGCTAAGGACATTTATGGTTTTCATAAAATGTAAGTCGTTTATAAGCTTTTGAATACTCTCCTTGTCCTTATGAAGTAAATGAGGATTGCCCGACGGCCACTTCCAATTTCGTGGGGACGACGGTGTCATCATTTTTTCAAATTCATTACCATCAAGAAGTTGTTTCACAGTTTCTATATACTCCAGTATAAAGGTTTCTTCACGGTCTTTTGTAAGTTCATTACGTCTGACTTGCCAATCGTATTCCATAATACTATCAGATGCGTCCTGGTGACGAATCAGCCGGAGATTACCGGCATTTTTTAATTGCTGTATAGTACGATCGTTACTATAAAAAACTGCCCGGTTCGTTAAGGGGCGAGCATAATAATAGATGAACTTTCCGTATTTATCTGGGTCTTGCATGTTCAAATAATAAAGTAGAGAATCGGTCTTTGTCATCTGCTCTTGTCGCCATTTTGTTAAATAATTCAATAGAGTAGTGTCGAATTTTAAATCCTGGCAAATTGAAAGAATGAATTCCTTTTCCTTCTTGTGTTCTACAATGTGCTCTCTCTGATTTTCTGCTAAAAAACCACAGAACACAGCAAGAAATAACATTAGAAATTCCCAGAGGTAATGGGTAAATTTTTTTCTTGGAGTATGGGTGTGAGGATGAACTTCCATGAAATTTTATTTCAGATTATATTCTTTTTTCAGTAATGCTATCAAACGCATCGCCATTGCTCTTTGATTAATCATATATTGCCGGTCGGTAAAACAAAGTGCATACAGATAGTTAACAGAAGTACAAAACTGATTGATCGTTTTTTTATCTTCTGTAACCAGGGGTTTCCTCTTTTCGGGTCTTTTTAAAAAGCGTCCGATTTCTGGTTTTCCCAGGTAGTTTGTGTCTATCATTGTTTTTATAACGGTAGCGTCGAGTACATTCCCGATATTGCTACGCATATCCGATTGCACGACTAAAATAACTTGTTCCCTCAAACCCGTTATTTCTGCTGATTGATCATAGGCAAGAATACTATCCACAATAAACGGATGTTTGATCAGGCGGAGTGCACCTGAGTTTTTCAATTGGCGCATGGTTGCATCTGAATAAGCAAATCCTCCAATGATGGTTAAAGCCCTCCCATAAAAATAAATATCATCCAGGTGCTCATCTCTTTGCGGAGAATTAATCAGATCAACAAGAGAATCGGCATATCGTACCAATTTTTGCCGCCAGCTTATTAGTCGTTGCAGACCAGTGGTGTCCCTTGAAAGATCTTGTATAAGATTTTGCATGTATTGCTTTTCCCGTTGATGCTCCACAAGATGTTCCCGCTGGTTCTCTACAAAAAAACCGGCCGTTACTGCCAGGAATAGCATAAAAAATTCCCAGAAATAATGATACCATTTTTTTCTTTCGGTGCGTGAATGATGATGTACTTCCATAAAGCTTTTTTAAAATTATTATGGTAAGTCCTTATTTCATAAAGCCCGGAATAGATTGCAGGGGTAGAGATTATGAAGGGACTACTAATCTAAGATTTTATTTTCTGATTAAACAACCAGCTTGTTTATTCCCAGCGCTTTCTTAACTTGTATAGGCTTCTTACCCCGCCGTTATCTTCCCCTCTGAATGACTTTCTTTCTTACCATAAAAACTTTTTTATGAAACATAAACTACTGTTGGTTGTATTAATTTTTATCTCAACCCTCATTTTTGCCCAAACCAAAACAAACTGGAGCCCTGAACAATGTTTAAAACTGAAAAACATTTCCGCCGTTGTACCATCACCTGATGGCAGCAAAGTTTTATACACGGTTCGTGAGGCGGTTATGACAGATGATCGCAGCGAATATGTGAACCAGGTCTTTCTTTGCAATTCGGATGGGAGCAATACGATCCAGTTAACCAAAGGCGATAAGAATTCTGCCAATCCTAAATGGAGTCCCGATGGTAAATGGATCGCATTTACTTCTTCAAGAGATGGGAAAAACAATTTATACATCCTTCCTGTTGGCGGTGGTGAAGCGGAAAAAGTAACAGATGTAAAATCAGGAGTTGGTAGTTATGATTGGAGCCACGATGGAAATATGATCGCATTTGTAATGACGGATGCTGCAGCAGATAAAGAAGAAAAGAATAAAAAAGCAAAGAATGACTGGTATTTCATGGATGAAGAAGTAAAACAAAATCGTCTTTTTGTTTTATGGCTAAATAAAAAAGATACTGCCGGTAAAAGAATACAAAAACAGATTGTCAAAGAAAATTATAACGTCAATGCCTTTGATTGGAGCCCGGATGGAAAAAGCATTGTATATAGCTATGGCAAATCTCCTGAAGTAAATGACAATGTATATAGCGATATATCAATGATTGATATTGAAAGTGGGAAAAACAAATCTATTGCTTCAACCGGTGCAGGCGAAACAAATCCATTATTCAGTCCCGATGGAAAATTGATCGCTTATTATTCCACCGAAGATCCGGTTGACTGGTCAGGTCCCCGTCATGCAAAAATTTATTCTGTTGCTGATGGAAAATCCTGGAAACTCAAAGCGACACCTGATGAAAACGGCGCCATTGTTGGCTGGACAGCTGACGGAAAAAACATTTTATTGTCTGAAGCAAATAAAACACTGAATGGCATTTATGTTCTGAGTGCCGATGGAAAAAATATTACTGAATGGAATAAGGGAACCCCTGATGTACTTAACGCAGCCACTATTAATTCTACGGGAACTTACATTGCTTTTACTCTTCAAAATCCTTCAAAATTTCCTGAAGCATATATCAGTTCTATAAATAATTATTCTCCCGTAAAAATTACAAGCATCAATGCAGACAACGCAAGCAAGCCTTTACCAAAAACAGAAGTGATAAAATGGAAAGGCGCTGATGGAAAAGAGATCGAAGGCCTTCTTACTTACCCCATCAATTACAAACCCGGAACAAAAGTTCCATTTATATTAAATGTTCATGGCGGACCTGCCGGTGTATTTCAGCAAACATGTGTTGCTGGTAATTCGGGTACTTATCCAATAGCTGCATTTGCCGAAATGGGTTATGCAATTCTTCGTCCCAATCCAAGAGGTTCTTCCGGATATGGCACAGAGTTCAGAACGGCTAATCGTTCTGATTGGGGCGGGAAAGATTTTATTGACCTGATGGCTGGTGTTGATGAAGTAATTAAAATGGGTGTTGCTGATGAAAATAAAATGGGAGTGATGGGTTGGAGTTATGGTGGTTTTATGAGCAGTTGGATCGTTGGACATACTGATCGTTTCAAAGCAGCATCGATTGGTGCGCCGGTTGTTGATCTCGGTTTTCAAAATCTTACTGATGATATTGAAGGTTTTCTTCCGTCTTATTTTAAAACTGATCCATGGAATGATTGGAGCTTGTATGATGCACATTCACCATTGCGTTTTGTTCAGAATGTAAAAACCCCCGTGATGCTGCAACATTGCGAAGGTGATCAACGTGTGCCGATCAGTAATGGCATTATGTTTTATAATGCATTGCGTCGTCGCAATGTTCCGGTTCGGATGTTTGTTATGCCACGGCAGGCACACGGACCCGTAGAACCAACCATGATCTTAAAAACGATGCAGACAAATGTAGAGTGGTTTGAAAAACAAATTGGGAATAAAAAAAGTTTTTAGTTTGAAAGTATTTTTTGTGTTACCGGCAGAAGAGATACTATTTAACTTCTGTTGTGTCACTCACTTGTACATTCTGTTCGCTATTGAGCAATAAGATTTCACGCTTACTGGAAAAAGGAGTCGCGGAAATAAATAATCCCAATTCAGATACCATGGGAATTTCGTAACTTAACGAGACAAAAATATTTATTATGCCACGCATTAAAACAATTCTCTGCAGTGGTATTTGTTTGTTATACATCACTGCAATTACGGCACAAGCACTTCCTCCAAAAAATAAACCGCAGTTCGACCTGGTTGGGTATCAACTTCGCCAGCAAAAGCAATGGAATTATAACCAGCTTCCAAAAAATTCGATCCAATACAGATCGGATCCAAAATATATTCCACTTGTTGATAAAAAAACTTCAACAGCCCGATTGCATTTAAACCCGGTCGTATCCCCTGAAATAAAAAAGAGCTTTTCCGGATCATCGTCATCTTTAAACATTGGTTCAAAATCATATTTGGAGAGCAGCCGGTTTCTGAAATATGAATGGCAGGAACAAAACCGGTTGCGAATACATCATATTCTTTAATAAGCCTTCCATCACGAATACCTGAACTACGAGGCGAACTGTTTCTTACATTTACGGCATGCGACAACTCGCCGCAATATTATTTGCTGATATGACCGGTTATACTGCATTGATGCAGGATAATGAGCATCTTGCCCGGTTGAAACGGAAACGTTTCAAAGAGGTTTTGGAAGCCAGCATTGAAAACCATGATGGTAAGGTCTTACAGAATTATGGGGATGGTACACTCAGCATTTTCAACAGTGCTATTAATAGTGTGAACTGCGCTATTTCCATTCAACAGCAATTACAATTAGAGCCAAAAGTGGAATTACGCATTGGCATTCATACCGGCGATGTGGTGATGGAAGATGAATCCATTTTTGGTGATGGTGTCAATCTTGCCTCACGTATTGAATCGATGGCCGTGCCCGGTGGCGTTTTTATTTCAGAAAAAGTATACGACGAAATAAAAAATCATGAGAATATAAAAACCCATGATCTTGGTTTTTTTGAATTGAAGAATGTAAAACAACCACTTCATCTTTTTGCCATAGCAAATGAAGGTATTGTAGTTCCATCCCGTGATGAGCTGAAAGGAAAAACAAAACAACCTACTAATCGTCTTGCAGTTTTACCATTTGTAAATATGAGTGCCGATCCCGAGAATGAATATTTCAGCGATGGCATTACAGAAGAGTTATTAAATGCGCTGACTAAAGTGGATGGATTGCAGGTTACCTCCCGCACATCCGCGTTTGCTTTCAAAGGCAAACACGATGATGTTCGTGAAATAGCGATCAAATTAAATGTCGACAAGATTTTGGAAGGCAGTGTGAGAAAAGCTGGCAACCGGGTTCGTATCACTACCCAGTTGATCAATGCCGCTGATGGTTATCATATCTGGAGCGAGAATTATGATCGTGATCTTACTGACATTTTTGTTGTGCAGGATGAGATCAGCAGCATTATTGCCAACAGGCTTAGAGAGAATCTTTCGCTTTCAAAGCAAACGGAACAACTTGTAAAAGCGCCAACAAAAAATATTGAAGCGTACACACTTTTTTTGAAAGGTCTTTATTTCCGAAGCAAGATCACACCTGCAGATATGCTAAAAGCAATTGATCTGTTTGAGCAAGCCATTCAACTTGAACCGAATTATGCAGAAGCCTATGCTTACATCGCCGGCACTTACGCTTATCTTGGAGCCACCGGGCAACTAAAACCTGAAAAGGCATTTAAATAGTAAATGAATACAGTGAAAAAGCTTTACAACTTGATGACACGATCGCTGAAAGTCATTTAGCAAGAGCTAATGCACACATGTTTTACAAATGGAATCCAAAAGCTGCATACGAGTCATTGCAAAAAGCAATTCAGCTGGCTCCGGCGCACTCGGAAGCTTATGATGTGTTTGGGTTATTTCACATACTTACGGGAAAAAAAGAGGAGGCCATAAAAATTCTTGAAAAGGCATCCATAAATGATCCGTTAGCACCTCATCTTAATCATTTGTTGGCCGAAGCATACATCATGAATAACCAGTACGATGATGCATTACGAATTGCGGACCGGCTCCTGGAAATGAATCCACAAATGAGAATAGCTATTGAAACAAAAGGCTGGTGTCATGGGTTGAAAGGTGATTGGCATAAAGCTGCAGAATTCTTTACAGAACTTCATCGGCTGACAAATCATCCATTGAAAGGGTTGGCGCCACTTGGCTTTGCCTACGGAATGATAGGTGAAAAAGAAAAAGCGCTTGATATCATTAAAAAAATCGAACAACGACAAATTGAAGAACCAAATGCTGTTCTCGACCCTGATCTGATGATGGTCTGGTGGTCATTAAGAGATATGGATAAGACATATTATTACATGCATAAATGCATTGAACAGCAGATGGGACCATTTAATTATATGCTCGAACTTCCTATGATGGATGGTATAGAAGAGGATCCTCGAATAAAAGCATTGCTTGATAAAGTTCGGGATAGATATAGCGCTTAAAAAATCTAAAATGTATAAATTCTCTTTCTTGTTATTCATTGCAGGCATGCTTACCGCCTGTGATCAAAAGAAAACTGCAAGTACTGTTGTGGCTATCAGTTTTGATTCAAATTATCAACCCGCCACTTTTGCTGATGCAGGACGCATCGAAAAGATAATGCAGGCATTTCCCATCATTGATAAGATCTTTAAAGATTATGCCGATTCAAATCATTTGCCCGGAGTTGCTTATGGGTTAGTAGTAGATGGTAAATTAGTTTACAAAGGAAATATCGGCTATACTGATATTGAAAAGAAAATTCCTGTTACATCGTCTTCTTTATTTCGCATTGCAAGCATGAGCAAAAGTTTTGCTGCGATGGCAATACTTAAACTTCGTGACGAAGGAAAATTGAATTTGGATGATCCGGCATATTTCTACATTCCTGAATTAAAGAAGTTAAAATACCCAACTGCTGATGCACCGCATATTACTGTTCGACATCTGCTATCACATAGCGCAGGCTTTCCTGAAGATAATCCATGGGGAGATCGTCAGCTTGCAGATACTGATAAAGATCTTCTCGAATTGATCGGTAAACAACTTTCATTCAGTAATCCGCCGGGTATTGCTTATGAATACAGTAATCTCGGTTTTGCATTGATCGGAAAAATTATCACCAATGTTTCAGGAATTCGTTACCAGGATTACATCAAAAAAAATATTTGGGAGCCTTTGGGAATGAAAACAACAACTTATGAATATGCCGATGTTGCTCCTGATAAATTAGCCCATGGTTATCGTTGGTTAAATGAAAAATGGAATGAAGAAACTCTTTTACATGACACAAAAGATGGAAGCTGGGGAGCCATGGGTGCCATGATCTCTTCCATTGATGAGTTTGCAAATTACATGGCTTTTCATATTTCTACATGGCCACCAAATAATGCACCGGATAATGGCCCGATAAAAAGAAGTTCAGTAAGAGAAATGCATCATCCATGGAGATTTGCTGGTTTTAATCCCACCTATAAATATCCTGATGGGCGAACTTGTCCTGTCACTACTGCTTATTGTTTTGGTTTGGGATGGACGAAGGATTGTGATGGCAAAACATATATTGCTCATAGCGGTGGCTTACCAGGGTTTGGAAGTCAGTGGCGCATTATGCCTGACTATGGAATAGGTATTGTTTCATTTGCCAACCGCACTTATGCACCGATGGGTTTTGTAAACCTGCAAATACTTGACACCATTGTAAAAATTGCAAAACTGCAACCAATCCAATTATCTCCATCAAAAATTTTAGAACAAAGAAAAAATGACCTGGTAAAACTTTTACCAGATTGGAACAATGCAGAGCAAAGCGGAATTTTTGCAGAGAATTTCTTCCCTGATTATCCAATTGACACCTTGAAAAAATATGCAAGAGATCTTTATGCAAAAGCAGAAAAAATTATTTCAGTAAAAGAAGTAAAGCCTGACAATCAACTCCGCGGTTCATTTATTATTGAAGGAGAGAAAACAGATATCGAGATCTTTTTTACTCTTTGTCCGGAAAATCCACCATTGATACAGGAATATCACATAAAAGAAGTACCAAAAGATACTGAGACCTCTGTCGGAATAAAGAGTAATAAAAAATAATAGCTTAGTGTCGGCAAGTTATCACTGAATAAAAGCATATCTTTTGTGGCACATATCTTAAACAATTGAACAAGCTACTTGGCCTAACCACCTTTTTGGTCATAGTATTGGTTTTAATTGCATTCAGTAATTCGCATACTGCTTTGCATGCCAATGCTACCACTAAACACTTTGCTGAACGCCCCTATGCTTCGCTGATAAAAGCAATAGGTTGTGCTCGGGACAAAAAAGAATTCTTCCCAACACCTCCCGGCACTGAAGAAATTTTTACCAATGATAATAAACGATCGGCTGGTGTTCTAAACGATGGAATCCTCACAATAGAACTTGAAGCAAGAGAAGGCATGTGGTTTCCTGAAACACATGAAGGGGAAGGCATCCGTGTTTATGCATTTGCAGAAAAAGGAAAACCGTTGCAATTACCCGGACCAGTCATTCGTGTATCGGAAGGAACGATCATTAAAGCAACTATTCAAAATAAGTTGGATACTGCAATGACGCTACATGGATTTTGTTCAAGACCTGCTCTTCCCGGAGACAGTATCATCATTCAACCAGGTGCAACCTATGAAGCAACGTTTAAGGCCGGGCAACATGGTACTTATTTTTATAGAGCATCAGCGAGTGATAAAATAGATTTTTTTGGATTGGTGCTTCCTCATTTTACAGATAGCCAGTTATTCGGCGCTTTTATTGTTGATCCTGCTGGTAAAAAACCGGACCCCAATGAAAGGATCATGATGATAAGCCTGTGGAATAACAATATAAAATTCGATAGTACCATGAATGAACAAGCTTCTATTAATGGCTTGACATGGCCATTTACAGAGAGGCTTACATATAATGAGGGAGAAGAAGTAAACTGGAAAGTGATCAACGCAAGTAACCAGCAGCACCCGATGCACCTGCACGGTTTTTATTATACAGTTACTAGTCATGGAAACCTATATAAGGATTCTGCTTCCGATAAAGAAAGTATTCATAAAGCAGTAACGGAATTATTGAACCCCGGCGAAACCATGTCAATGCATTGGGTACCGGAAAGACCAGGCAATTGGTTATTTCATTGCCATACAATCTTTCATATTATGCCAGAATCTTTTTTGAGAAAGGTTCCTAAGATGGAAGAAATGGATCCAAAAGATCTGCATGCCCATGTAATAAATGGTATGGGTGGGCTTATTATGGGATTGCAAATATTACCATCAAATAAAAATTGGAAACTTGTAAAGTTTGAAAACGTTAATGAACGCAAACTTACACTGATCGTAAAAGAAAAGCCTAACTGGTGTGATTCCGCAACAGGAAATGGATTTATTTTATTGGAAGGAGATCAAACCTCAGATGATAAAGTAAGCATCCCCGGCCCATCCATTGTACTAAACCGGGATGAAGCTGTTGCTATAAAAGTGATCAACAAATTAAAAGATGCAACTACTGTTCACTGGCACGGACTTGAGATCGACAGCTATTTTGATGGCGTATCCGGCTGGGGCAATTTTAAAAATATGTTGGCACCGATCATTCAACCAGGTGATTCATTTGTAGTGCATATGCGACCACCCCGTTCGGGTACTTTTATTTATCATACTCACATGCACAATCAACAATTATTTGCCGGCATGTATGGTGCTATAATAGTAAAAGACAAGAAAGAAAATTATGAGATTGATAAAAACAAAGTAATAGTATTTGGAGAAGACAAAGCGGGGACGGTATTTGTAAACGGTAAAAAACAACCAGATACCTTGTATATGAAAAAAGGAATTACCTATCACTTCCGGATAGTTAATATTACTGCAGGTTGGGCAGATCTTACTACTTCGATTATGCATAATGGCTCGCCAGCTAATTGGAAACCTCTTGCAAAAGACGGAGCAGATCTTCCTTCTTATCAACAAATAATAAGACGAGCATTAGACCAACCAATTTCTGTGGGGCAAACACTTGATTTTGGATTCACGCCGGATATGGCTGGCGAATATTTGTTCCAGGTAAGCGACTCTTATGGTTTTTTAACACCGATAAAAATGGTAATACGTGTAAAAGAATAATTATTTATTTAATTATTTCCTCCAACTGTTTAAGTAGCAGCGTAAAATTTGAGTAAGCATTATTATTCAAAAGAATTATTGTTTTCTTTTCACCAATATACCGGATGATCTGTGTTTTGTAGCCAGGATTATCGCCGTTATGCTGAACAATTTTTCCAAACGAAGGATCATTTCTTAACTCCCAACCGAAACCATAATTTGAAATGGTTCCGTCATTTAATTTCATTGGAGTAAAGGCTTCCTGCAATGTTGATTGCCTGATCAACTTTTCTGTGTACAATGCTTTATCCCATTTCAACAGGTCCTCTGCTGTTGAACTAATACGACCGGGACCCTTACGATTTCCTAACCAAATTGTATAATTAGAAGAAGGAAATGAATCAGCACGAACATATTTATTTCTCTCTTCAACATACACATGCCCGATGGCAAAGTTTTTGGTTGCTTTCTTTTCTTCCAATGTTCTTATATCGGTGCTTTTCATTTCTAATTTCTTAAATATCCATTGTCGGCACATCTCAATAAAATCTTTTCCACTTGCTTTTTCTGCAATACTTGCAAGCAACATATAACCGGTGTTACTATATTCATATTTTTCCCCGGGTTCAAAATGTTTTGGCGGTGCATATTTATTTAAATACTCAATACAATCAGGATTACTTGCAACTTTCGTTTTATCCCAATATTGATCCATGATTGCCTGGTAATCGGGTAAACCACTTGTATGTGTAAGGAGGTTTCGGATGGTAATTCCTTTATATGGTATCTCAAGATATTTACTAACCGAATCATCATAATTCAAAAGCCCTTTGTCTTTCAGCATCATAATGATCATAGCTGTGAATTGTTTTGAAACAGATGCTAGCTCAAAGATGTCTGAGGTCCGCAAAGGAATTTGATCTGCAAATTCGCGATAACCAAATGCTTTTTGATAAACAGGTTTGCCATTTTCTGCAATTAAAACAACGCCGCTAAAATCCTTTTGAGCAGCAAATAGTGAATCGAGTTTTTTCTGTTGCGAGAAAGTGTTGTTGGTAACAAATAAAAGAAACAGTAAAAAATATCTCATAGCTTTCATTTCAGGTGATAATATTTTTGCAAAAAAGGAATCAATGTTACAATATAAGAAAAGTGTCCATGTAAAAACTGAATATAATAGCCCAAAGAAATTCTTTCGTTGACTCTCCAGTTATAGTATGATCGAAGGCCGGGTAAATTTTTCGGAATGTCCGAGGCATCAATATTTTCAAGATCCCCGATCGTAATTTCCTTCAGTGCAGTTGGCGCCATGTGGGCTAAGGGAGTAAGATCAATTATAGAAGACACCTCTTCAATTGACTTATTCCACCAGGATGAACATCTGTCTTCCTGTCGTTTGATCCCTTCATAACTGTTCTCGTAATTTAAAATACTATCTAATACGCTTGGACTACTAATAAGCCGTAAAGTGCCGGAAGATTGCATTTGTTTAAATGTAGATTGATTGGATACAAAGTAATCGATGTATCCAAGCTTTAGCATATAAAAAATAAACTCCTTTTGAAAAACATCATCCGGGATATTCTTTTTCTTCAAATAAATAAGGCTGTCGAGATAGTTGAATCGTTCTTCATTGACTTTGATAGAGCGAACTAAAAGGCTGCTATCCTCCCGCAGGTTTCTTACTAAACTTTTTATATTGTTCCTTTCTATGCCTTTATTGATTTCATGTTCTCTAAAGTTTTCTGTCAGGAAACCGCAGAACACAGCAAGGAATAACATTAAAAACTCCCATAGATAATGGGTAAATTTTTTTCTTTCGGTGTGTGAGTGGGCATGTACTTCCATAAATTGTTTATTCGACGTGATATTCATTTTTTATTAATTCCATTAAATGATCAGCCACTTGCAAGGTTGATTCTAGTTCGGCTATATAAACTTTAGTACGGAGTAATTTAGATGCGATCCTGTTAATGAACTCGGCCATCAGTTTTGGATCATTGTCGATAAATACAGCTCCCGGTTTTATATTAACAGGAGGATCCAGCGGTTCTTTACCGGGAACAAAATATTGGTTATAAAAGAGCCTTGAACCAATATCAGTAATGTTCTCACCTGCCATCTCAAGACGATCTCTTACACGATATAAGGTTTCTTCATGAGCCCAGTATTCCCTGATAGCTTTACTGACCTCCGTGTTTCTTATCAGCCTCATTCCACCTGCATTCTTTAATTGCGAAGATGTCCCGTCTTCAAGACGAATGTTAAGAAAGCGATTTGTTCTGCCTTTCAGCATATAAATATTACTAACGCTTTCAGCTTTCACCGGGCTTATACTGCCTAGATCGATAAGCGAGTCAAGAGAGTTTTTTTGTGTCAATGCAAGACCATGCACTCTTCTGATGTTTGCTGTGTCCGTCTGCATATCTTCCAGCAGGCTGCGCATATATTGTCTTTCCCGCTGGTGCTCCACCATATGTTCTCTTTGATTTTCTGCCAGGAAGCCGCAGAACACAGCAAGGAATAACATTAAAAATTCCCATAAATAATGTGTCCATGTTTTCCTTTCGGTGTGTGAGTGATTGTGTACTTCCATATTATTTTATTGCAGATGATATTCTTCTTTTAAAATTGCAAGCAATTCAGTCCCCAATTTTTTTAATGGCATCAAATAGTGATCGGATTGATGACCATATATACTCGATTCAAACCTCAGCCAACCGGTATATTCTTTCATCAATTCAGGATCGTTCTTTATTGGGAGATCAGTAAGCCGGAAAACAGAATCTCTTGGTTTTATTACTGGGTCGTCAAGCATCTTTTCCGATAAATACATATCAAAAACTTTAAAGTGCAGGTCCTCCATTTTTGAAAATTCAACTTTTGATAAACTGTATTCTTTTTCAAGCTGACGCGTTTCTCTTTCATATTCACTTATTTTATAAGCCAGCTTATTTCCCATTATTCGCAAATTCCCGGAACTTCTGAGTTGTTCGATCGTTGTATTGTTGGAGGAAAAATATTCAACATTGGTAACAAATGAACTATAATAATAAAGCATTCCATTGGTCAGGGTATGCTTATGATCTTCTTTAACCAGCAGGCAAAAAGTATCCAGGTTACTTGATACAAGCTTAAGATTACGGGATAAGTCATTTAACTGGATAGTGTCTTTTTTTAATTCATCAAAAAGATTAGCAGCAAATATTTTTGCACGTTGATGTTCTACAAAATGTTCCCGCTGATTTTCTACCAGGAATCCTGCACTAACAGCAAGAAACAACATAAAGAATTCCCAGAAATAATGTGTCCATTTTTTTCTTGCAGTATGAGCATGTGCATGTATTTCCATAAATTTTATTTCAGATGGTACTCTTTTTTAATCATGTCTAACAGCTTTTTACATGCTTCTAATGCCGGTTTTTGTTGCTTCAGCAATGCGTCGCATGCTCCCTGATATACTCCCATAATGTTAATAAATTCCTGATCTGTTTCCGGCGTTCGATTAAAGATTTCAGCTTCAGGCTCAGTTAAAACGGTTGATGAGTCTATCAGTTTTTGAAATCGAAAATGTTTTATCATGTAAGGAACAACATAATCCTCAAAAAGCTTGTCAATCCCATCTGCATCTACGCTTGCCCTGGGAATAAGTATTTCATAATATCTCTGAAGTTTGGTTGTAAGGGTATCATCTTCTATATATCGAAGACTACCAGATGCTTTCATTTGATCATATGTAGTTGTTGTAAATTGTGATTTATAGCTTTTTAATAATTCCGAGAAAGCCTTCATAATTTCAAAAGAAGAGGATGATCGGGACCCGGTCATCACAGATAAAAAATCAGCATATTTCTTTTTCCTGTCTTCCAGCCGTTCGATTCTTTTGTTTAAAAAAAAAGAATCTTCTTCTAAATCTGATAATAATCTTTTAGCAAATTTTTCTTCCCTTTTGTTTTCTACCATATGCTCTCGTTGGTTCTCTGCTAAAAAACCGCAGAATACAGCGAGGAACAGCATTAAGAACTCCCATAGATAATGCGTCCATTTTTTTCCTGCCGTGTGTGAGTGGTGATGTACTTCCATAAACTTTTTTTATTCCAATTTGTATTCCTGTCGGATCTCCTCAATTAATTTTTCCGCCGCTTCTTTATTATAATACAGCCAGAAGTTATATTTTTTCAAATGCATTTCAAATTGACTTATTTGCGTATAAAGTTTCTCCAATTCCTTTGGCTCATTATTTAATAATTGCAAGGAAGGCTCATGTTTCAGAATATCCTGGTAATTGTAAGTGTTATTGTATTCTTTTGGGGTAATGTTATTGAAAGATTCTATATACTCATCCAGAGGCAGGAGGTTAAAAAATTCATTAATTGTTTTTTGCAAGACGTCTGACTGCTCTTTCGTGGGCATGAATTCTTTTGCAGCCAAAACCTTTCGCTCATAATAATCTGCCATGCCGGCAACTATTTTTTTATTTTCTATTAACCGCAATGACCCTGAATTTTTTAATTCAGTGATCGCTGAAGTATTAAAAACAGCCTGTCCAATATTCCCCATATAGCGAAGGGTAAAATAATACAATGCATTGCCATTAACCTGGCCTGCGATAGCTTTTTTTAATTCGCTTCTCAGTGAATCTATTCCAAGTGCGATCTCAATATTTGTTACCGCATTCAGCCGGCAACGAATAGTATCATATTTTAAATTCTCAACAACTTCTTTCATTGATTCCTTTACCCGGCGGTTCTCTACCATATGTTCCCGTTGATTCTCCGCCAGGAACCCGCAAAACACTGCCAGAAATAACATCAAAAACTCCCATAGATAATGGGTGAATTTTTTCCTTTCGGTGTGTGAGTGCGCATGTACTTCCATAAATTATTTATTCCAGGTGATATTCCTTATCAAGTAAATGAATTAACCTTACAATAGTCTTATTCAGTCCATGCAAATCGCTAATAACTACGGAATGCATTCTTTTTTGAAGCTGGAATCTGTTATACAATTGGTCAAGATCGTGCCGGTCATAAGATAGAAGTGGCGAATTTCCACGGTCTCTTTGATAAATATACGGCCAATCGGGGTATGTGTAAATTGAGTTTTGTTCTATTACTGATGCGTCTACTACGACATTATATGCGGTCAGATCCGCAAGCCGTTGTCTTTCCCAATTCTCAAAATCAACAATCTCCTGCGCCCTGGTATCATAATGGAGAATGCTGTCAGCAACATTTCCTTTTCTTATAAGTCGTAAACCTCCTGCATTTTTCAATTGAGAAAGAGCTCCGTTATGAGGTAAAAACTTTACATTGAATTGTGAAACCACAGCATTGAAATAAAATATAGAGGTGTTTTCTTTTAATTGCGGACTTTTAAGCAGCATCATTAGTGTATCAAGCTGCATTATTCTCTGTATACGAAATGTTAGCAATGAGCTTATCTGGGCCGTGTCCGCATTTAAATCAACCAACATTGATTTCATGTATTGCTTCTCCCGTTGATGTTCTACCATATGCTCTCGTTGATTCTCGGCTAAAAATCCGCAGAACACTGCAAGAAATAACATTAAGAATTCCCAGAGATAGTGCGTCCATTTTTTTCTTTCGTTGTGAGAGTGAGTATGTACTTCCATTATTAATTTATTTTTTATTGAACTGCCTGTCTACAAATTCGAAAGTTGCATTATAGGCTTTTACCCAATTGCCATAAAGTAAAAAGCTATGAACCTCATCGGGCAATACCAATTGCTCCACATGCACCCCTTGTTTTCTAAGCATCTCTGCCATATTCACAGATTCACTAAAGGGCACATTGCGGTCATCATCTCCATGTATCATCAGTACCGGGTTTTTCCAGCCTTTTACAAAATATTCCGGCGATGATTCAAATGCTTTTTTGGCAATAGCAGGAAATTTTGCATAATCATACCAAGGAGCAAAAGTTGGTATTTCTGTATTCCAGTTATGCACTCCGTGAATATCTACACCACAGGCAAAAAGACTGGAAGCCTGCGCCAATCCATGCGCCGTAAGATAACCACCATAAGATCCACCCCATAATGCGATCTTATTTCCATCAACATCAGCACGACCTTTTAAATATTGACCAGCCCCGACCAGATCTTTTACTTCACTGGCGCCTGAGGCGCCGTAGTTTAATGCTTCTCTGAATTCAAGACCATTGCCAATGCCGCTTCGATAATTTAATGACAAGACAACATAACCCTTGCTGGCGAAATATTGATTAAGGGCATAGGCATTGGAATAATACTGGCTGTAATGAAAGCCCAAAAGCATTTGTCTTCTTGAACCACCATGTATAAAAATTATGGCAGGATGTTTATCACCTGGTTTATGATTGGGCGGTAAAAACAGGTCGCCATAAGCATTCATTCCGTCAGTTGCTTTTATTGTAACAAACTGTGGTTGCACTAATGATGAAGGGAAATCATTTGGAAAAAATTCTTTCGCAATATCATTTACTGAATTATTTTTTACAATGGCGGGCCATGCTGGCTTTGTTGCAGATGAATGAAGGATCGCAATTCCATCATTAATTATTACCGGGCTCCATTCTATTTCATTTCCCTTTGTTAGCTGCTCGGTTTTGCCATCTGTAATAGACAGCTTCCAAATATGACGACGATTGATATCAGCAATATTTGTTGTGTAATAAATTGTTTTGCGATCCTGGGAAAGCGTTACATTTTCTATTTCGCCATTACCCGGCGTTAACTGTTTAGTTATTCCTAAATTTATATTTAATGAATATAAATGCTGCCAGCCTTCCTTTTCATAAGGAAAAATAAGTTGATCACCATCACCCCACCAAAGTAAATTCTCTTCTACAGGAATATCATTTAAGAATACACTTCCATTTCCTGCAGCTGCCTTCCATAACTCTTTTATTTCGCCCGATTGAATATCGAATATCCGTATGCTCCATGGATTGCCTTCCCGTACCGGAACAAAAGGAATTATATTGTTCATGTTGGGAATACGTATATAAGCCAACTGTTTACTGTCTGGTGACCATACAGGATAAGTATCATTATCCATACTGGTTTCAACAAAGCTTACAGTTTTTGCATTCAATTTATATATACCAATAAAAGAATGATCACCCCGGTTACTGGTAAAAGCGATCATTGTTCCATCGGGTGACCAGCGAATTTGCGATTGCCCGCCTCTTGATTGAAAAAGCTTTTCAGGCTTAATTGAAGTATCAATTATTGAGGCCACCCATATTTGACCGGCGGAAGTATACGCCAGCTTTTTGCTGTCAGGAGAGATCTTAAAATTTGAACCTGCAATGATTTTTCTTGATCCACTACCATCTTTATTAATGATCCAAACATTTCTTGCTGTAGATGTTTGCAAAAATGCCGGGTTAGCAGGTTCGCCACTGTTATTGTTTGGATTTCCTCTTACAAAAACCAGTTGGTTACCGTCTGGCGTAAATTCAAGACTATTGATATCAACTCCATCATCACCACTGTATGAAGTTATTTTTTTTGCATTGAAAGCCGGCGCTTCGGCAACATAGATATTACGGGATCCTTTATCATTGAAGACCCAGGCAATTGTTTTACCATCTATAGAAGATGTAAGTCCTGTTGGAAAAGGAACGGATAAATAGCTATCAATTGTTTGCGCTGAAACACTGTTAACAGCCAGGATAAAAAAGAAAATAATTTTTCTCATGCAGTTATTTTTAAAGTTGATAATTTCTAATTACCTGGCAGATCTTCGGCTTTCATTCCGATAAAACAAACACTAATCTTTTTTGAAGTAACTGTAAAGAAATGCAGCCGCAAATCCTACAATTATATAAATGATCATCCGTATCATCCTGCCTTTGTTTTCGGGGCTCATATAAAAATGATTTACTTGTAATATAATGAAAGAAATAATTTTTATTTATTAAAACCAGGACCCTTTAAAGTCATCCCGCTTTTTATCCCGGTATGCTTGCCGTTTTCAATTACCAACTGGCCATTTACTAAAACAAAATGGAAACCGGTAGAAAATTGGTGTGGTTGCTCAAAAGTTGCTTTGTCTGCTATTTCATTTAGATCAAAGATCACAATATCGGCAGCCATTCCTTCTTTTATCAACCCACGATCTTTTAACTGAAATTTCTGAGCAGCAAGTGATGTCATTCTTCTTATCATTTCTTCCAGTGAAACCAATTTTTCATCTCTTACATATTTTGCCAGCACTCTTGCATTCGTGCCATAAGCTCTTGGATGAGGCATACCTCTTCCGTAAACTACTACACCTCCATCGGCGCCGATCATGTTAAAGGGATATTTCATAAAAAAGCGAACATCATCTTCATTCATGCTATGATAAACCATTTGTGCACCGCCTGCCAGCATCATGTCTAAAATTGTTTCCGCTTCATTTTTCATCTTCGCTTTTCGTCCCTTCAATTTATTTATCCCAGAAATATTTTTTCCATTGAGTGTCGTGTCGGCGCTATGGTAAGCAACATACGCATAGCTATAATTTTTATACTTGTATTTATCCTGCATCTCCAGCATTTCTTTAATGATCTGTTTATGCATTTGTTCATCACCGATCCTTTTCTTCAATGAATCCTGTCCTCCTGCTAATGCCCAATCTGGTAAGCGAATACCAAGATTGGTGCTGCTTGCCGAATAAGGATATTGGTCAATGGTTACATCATATCCTTCTTTTCTTGCCGCTTCTATCAATGGAAGTGTTTCTTTGCTTCTTCCCCAGTTAGCAGGACCGCTTACTTTGAAGTGAGAAATTTCAACGGGAATATTTGCTGACTTACCAATATTTATTGCTTCATTGATCGCATCCTTCACGCCATTCTCTTCATTACGAATATGAGAGGCATATACTCCATTGTAATTTGCTGCCGCTTTTGCAAGTCCGATCACTTCTTCTGTATTGCTATACATTCCTGGTAAATAAATAAGACCGGTTGATAAACCAACTGCTCCATCCTTCATTGCCTGCGCTACCAATTCTTCCATTTTCTTTTGTTCATCTGCTGTTGCTAAACGATTATCTAAACCCATAGCTTGTCTTCTTACTGTATTATGTCCAACCAGTGAAGCAACATTGATAGAAGTTTTCATGCTATCGATCCGCCAGAAAAATGTTTTCAGATCGTCAGCTGAGCCGCCACAATTACCCGTGATCACAGTAGTAACGCCATCATATATATAATTATCAGCAGTTGGGTTTTCAAAAACGCCGTTTTCGATATGTGCATGCACATCAATAAAACCGGGAGCAACGATGAGTCCCTTTGCATCTACAATTTTTGTTGCAGTTGCATTGGGCAATTTTCCAATGGTTATGATCTTTCCGTCTTTTACCGCCACATCACCATAATACCAGCTGTTGCCCGTGCCATCAATTATTTTTCCGTTGCGGATAATTACATCGTATTGCTGCTGGGCAAAAGCTGTTTGTGTAAGCAGCAACAAAAAAATCAGCTGTTTCATATAATCATTTTAATTGATATTATATTCTTTCTTTAATAATTCCATCAGGTTAATTGCTTTCCCAAGAAGGTTTTTACTATTACCAAGTCTGTATCGATTCATCAATCTGTAAAACTGAAGATGGTTATAATATTCGAACAGATCATTTTCTTTTCCGGAGGGAACATTAAATGTTAATGGGTCTAATCTAAAAACAGAATCGAGAAGATTTGCACTTTTTTTATCTGTTAGATAGAAATATTTTGTATTAAATAGTTTATCCTGTAAAAAATTAAGTGTTTGAAAAATGACATTTGCCTGCATTTCCTGGTCTCGCAGTTCACTTTTTATCTGTGCATCGTAATCAATCAGCGAATCAGCTATAATAGCTTTCCTTATCAACCTGAAATTACCTGCATTTTTTAATTGTTCAATAGTCCGGTCATGGTATTCGAAATTATTATAGTCCCGCATCCTTCCTGCTTTTGTATATAAGAGTAAAATGTTTCTGCTGGCAGCAGGTTTTTCTATTTCAATGCGGAGGGTGTCAATTCTTTTAAGAACGGCCTCCCAAAACGGAATATCGTTATTAAAATCGGCTGTATCTTTTTTCAGATCTTCAAAAAGAGATGTTGCAAACTTTATTTCCCTTGCATGTTCTACCATATGTTCTCTTTGGTTCTCTGCCAGAAATCCGCAGAACACAGCAAGGAACAACATTAAAAACTCCCAGAAATAATGCGTCCATTTTTTTCTTGCAGTATGCGAGTGGGCATGTACTTCCATAAAAAATTTATTTCAAATGGTATTGTTTTGTCAACTGCTCAATTATTTCGGTGGCCAATTTCAACGCCGCTTTTTCATTTATAAGTTGTTGCCGAAGGTTTCTCGAACGACATAACTCAGCATATTCATTTATGATCGTTTTATCAAAAGTCAACAATGGAGGATTTGTACTGATAAATGAATCAATGGCAGGTTGGTTAAAATTTTCATACACGGCTCTCCTTACCATAAGATTGGCGGTATTATTATACTTGAAATCAAAAATTTTTCCCCGCAGTTTGCGTACTTCCAGTTGTACCTGCTGATCTATTTCGGTTAGCACTTGTATGCTTCGCATCAACTGGTCATAATTACTGATATTTTGCTCTAAGGTGCTGTTAGAAAAATAACGCAATGAGCCCGAGCTTTTCATCTGCTGAAAAGTGGCATCGTTTGATTGAAAGCCTCGCAGGTAACCTCCAAATAAACCATACCAATATAATTTACCAGTCGGAATTTTTGTAATATCATTAGCGGATAACAATAATAAAAAAGAATCCAAATAGTTGGAAGCATAAGTGCCGCGGTGAACTATCTGGATCAATTCAGCCGTATCAACCTGCAGGTTAACTTTCATGGATGCAGCATACACTTCTGCCCGTTGGTGTTCGATATAATGTTCCCGCTGGTTCTCTACAAAAAAGCCAAGTGTAACAGCAAGAAACAACATTAAGAATTCCCAGAAATAATGTGTCCATTTTTTTCTTGCAGTGTGGGTGTGGGCATGTACTTCCATATTTAGCTGGTGCTTTGCTTTTAATTATCAATTTTTTTCAATTCTCCTTTTTGACCCATATTTAAAAACCAAACTTTGGTCACTTTACCACTGCTATCTGTTTCAAACTCTATTTGCCTGTCGGTGCCATCTCCATAAAAAAACTTTGTTGCGGATTCAGGTTTCAATTCAATATCCGGTATGCCATTACGATGCCTGTAAAGTTTTCCATCTTTTGTTATGAACTGCATGGTAACACCCCCGAAATATTTACCAGCATAATTAACAAGTATGGTTGTGTCGATCTTTACTTCTTTGTGTTCGTAAGGCATTACAATGTCTTCATCATCCAGGATGGATTCAACAGCTGCACGGAAAAACGGAAGATTTGATTCTCCATTGGAAAGTATAATAGCCGTTCTGTCGATCTCCGGCCATCGCACTATTAATGTACGATAACCGGGCCAGCTGCCTCCATGAGAAATGACCTTTCCTTTTTCTGACTTTGGTTGCACGTTTACTCCAAAACCATAAAAGGAAGTTGAGTCAGTTGGAGAAGTTCGAACTAAGGGGGAAAGCATTTCATCAAGTGTCGCCTTGCTTACCAGTTTATTTGAATATAAGGCCCTGTCCCATTTAAACAAGTCGCCAATCGTAGAATTCACGCAGCCGTCGCCTACAATGCCATCGAGATAATAAACCATATCGTCTGCGGGCAATTCATCAGGTAAAATGTATTTCTTTAAACTATCCGAATACACAAAACCTAATGCGTAATTATCGGGAAATTTATGTGTGGTGCGGCGACTGTTATATATAGATGTATGGTTCATGCCCAGTGGCTGAAAAATATTTATCGCCATAAAATCATTATAGCTCATGCCCGATACTTTTTCAATGATGGAAGCAAGCAATGCGTAGCCTGTATTACTGTACTTCCATTTACTTCCGGGTTGAAAAAATAAGGTGTCATGCCGCTGCGCCAGCATTTCAATGATATCTTTATTATAAGCGATCTTTTTCCTGTTCCAGTTCTTTTCAAACTGGTCTTCATAAGAGGGGATACCCGAAGTATGGGTCAATAAATTCCTTATAGTTATATTATCATAAGGCAATTGCGGAAAGTATTTTTTGATATTATTTTCATAGCTCAACAATCTCCGGTCTTTCAGGATCATAATTCCCATTGCTGTGAATTGCTTTGAAACTGAAGCCAGCTCAAATACAGAACTATCATTCAGCATTCGTTTGGTATTGTAGTCTGCATACCCCAATGCTTGCTGGTAAATGGGTTTACCTTTTTCTGCCACAAGAATAGTTCCGTTGAATTGGAAATATTTGTTCTGGCCGCTCATATACTGTTTCAATAATTGTGCATGGTCTTTTTGAGCAGTAGCGATAAGCGGTGCAAAAAGAATAAGAAGAAATTTTCTCATGATCGTCTTTGTTTTATGTAGTGAGATACTGTAATTCTGGCTTGCTAACTTACGTATTATTCATGTTACCTTTTAATACCAATTATCAGCGCCATTTTGAAATGGACCGGGCAGCGATTTTTAGTTGACATTTTTTAAATTTCTTTTCCCAACTGTTCAATTGTTTTCTTCGCTGCCGCCAACCGTACCTGCTTATTCTTCTCTACCAATTTATGTGTAGCCCATTTTTCCAATTTATGATGAAGTGGGACTAGTAATGCAGCAATGCAAACCAATGCCAGCAGCATCAGCAAAGGAGAATGGTGAGTGATTCGTTCTAAAAAAGGATGCAGTAGTAAGTTTAAAAATTCAAATACTAATAACAAAGCAACAACTCCTAAAAATTGGATCAGTTTTGTATTAGTGATATGGCTTCGGCTGAGAAGTAAAAATATAATGATGAAAGTGATGATGCCAAGAGCTAATAAGGCGTATTGTATATTTTCTTTGCGTCTACGCTCCTCTTCTGTTTTTTTTGCTTCTTCTTCTATCAATCTTATTTGCTCATTGAAAGCAAGGGCCTGAATTTTGTTGATATTGTTCTGACTGAAGATCTGCGCATTAATGGTTGCTTCCAACCTTGCATAATAATAGGCACTGTCTTTATTATGCAAACTATCAAAAACCTGCCGCATAAAACCCGCTGCCGCCAGTTTCACATTGTTGTTATTATTTAATTCTCCAACAGTGAGTAATTGCTTTGCCTGCACCATGGCTTCCGGTATGTTCCTTTTACTTAACAAAGCTGGGATATAATAATCACTGAACCGCAATTTTATAGGAATCATTTTAACCGAATCATTAATTGCAATTATCTTTTTGACATAAACATCTGCAAGTTCATTTTCTCCTGACTGTGTATAGGCGTCTGCAATTGCTGTCAGTGCATTAAATCGTTGAGCAATGCTGTTTATTTTGCGGCTGGTCTCATAGAATGCCTGTCCAAAATATAATGCAGAATCTGGCTGCTTTATCATTAAATACCAGGTGGCCATGCCGCGTTGGTATTGCAGCAGCATAAAATCATACAAGGGGTGTGATTTATCTGGTAAGTCAGCACCTCCTTTTTGGACATATTGAACAGCTGCTTTATTATTTTGAAGGGCATAATAAGCTAATGAAATATCGAAGTCCAGTGAACTAATTCTTCTTTTGTCGTTTGCTTTTTCTGCTAATGGAAGTGCCTTAAAATAATATTCCAATGCAGTGGCGTTGTCTCCTTTTGTAAATGAGAAGTAAGAACCGATCCAGTTATAACTGGTGGCAAGCAGGGAATCATTCTTCAATTGCTGTGCTATCTGAAGTAAACGGATACAGTCAGCAGAATCTATATTGCCGCCACGGAAGAAACTTTGATTTTCTAAAATTTTTGTAAGCAGGTTAAATCGATCAAGTGGGTTGATGGTATTAGTTAAAACAGTTTTTAAGCTATCTGCAAATTTAGTTTGTGCATTGCTTATGCCTGTAATAGAAATGAAAAGAAGGGAGATAAGTATTTTTTTCATTATTCCAGTTAACTAACGGGATGGAATTTATTATTTCACCCTGTTATATTTTTTCAAAATATCAATAACTAATTTATGGGGTAACGCATATGATTTATTTCCATTGATCCCCTCCATAGTTTCCGCAGCCACCATTGCATTGATGATGGCTTCTTCTGTTGCCTGTATGGTGGCTTCAAATAATGGATTGATCTCGTCATTGGGTAATGATTCAACTTTTGTAAAATTTGCCCGTTGAAAAGCAGTTGGATTGGCAGTAGAGAAGGCGATAAAAATATCACCTGAACCATTTGTACCTTGTCCACCCACTTGCCCGATGCCTAATGAAACCCGCTGCACAATTCTTTTTAACTGGTGTGGTAATAAAGGTGCATCAGTGGCAACTACTACTATAATAGATCCATCGCCAGGCTGGTAAGAAGGTGGTGCTTTGAATTCATTATTTAAAGTATCTATTAATTCTTTGCCAACCGGCACGCCGGCAATAGTCAGATTTCTTTTTCTACCGAAATTGGATTGCACAAACACTCCCAATGTATAAATAGAGTCTCTTATTTTAAAAACTCTTGATGAAGTACCCGATCCCCCTTTAAATCCCAAACACATCATACCAGTACCGCCGCCCACATTTCCTTCTTTAATAAAACCATTCTTTGCACTGTCCAGTGCTTCAAATGCATTTGACTCTTTTACATGAAAACCATAAATATCATTTAAGAAACCATCATAAGTTTCTGCTACTACAGGGTAAGTGTACCAGAAATCTTCTTTGTACCAACCCTTTTTTACATACCATTTTAATACAGCATCTCTTACTGTGCCTACACTGTTGGTATTTGTGATCATCACAGGGCCTTCCAAAAAACCAGATTCAGTTAACCATGTTGTTCCGGTCATTTCACCATTGCCATTTAAGGTGTACCAATTTGCATAAACAGGATTATTATTTTTTCCTCTTGGTAAAATAGCAGTAACACCGGTACGCACCGGGCCTTTACCTCTTATATTTTTTCCCTCTCCTGAAATGATCGTACTGTAACCAACTTCCACACCTTTTACATCTGTAATGGCATTGAACTTTCCCGGCGTTCCGTCAAAAGGGATTCCAATATCTCTTGCACGGGGCTTTTGTGAGTATATAAAAACCTGAACAAGCAGGAGCGAAGCGAGCAGGATAAGTTTTTTCATTGTTTACTTTTTTAAAGAATTTATTCCAGGTGAAATTCTTTTCTGAGTGTTTGTAATAATTGATGATTCATGGTCGCATAAGGCATGTATTGTGTTTGACGTGTTCCTCTCAACATTAACAGGTAATACGAAGCTAAATTTTCTGCATCCTGCCTGCTGAAATTATCGGCGTTCATTAATCGTCCTGTAAACGGTGGTAGTGTATTATTGCTGAGTGCTTCCAGTAAAGTAAGTCTTCCCTCATCAGTTAATTTTTCATACCATTCAAAATCATAATGTTTAATAGTAAAGGGACGCAAATAAAATTCGATATAGCTATATTCTTTTTCATTTCGTGATCTTATATTAGCAATCGACACGCTCAGCTTGCCTATACCAGACTGCAACTCATTACTTTTAAAATAACGAAGCTCCCCGGAATTCCTGAGCTGGTTCAAAATACCGTCATTGGGCTCAAATAACAACTGTGCTGATTGAACAAAGGACCAGGAAAATGCGGGATAAAATCGGGGAGAAAGTTTTGTAAGACTGCTATCTTTTATATATTTTATAAAGTATGCGCATTCCCTCTCTTTGGTATTACGGATGGCGATCTTTGTCTGTATGGCAATCGAATCCGCATAAATTTCTTTATAAAGATTTTTTGCCAGCTGCTTTGCCCGCTGATTCTCTATATAATGCTCTCTTTGATTTTCTGCGAGAAACCCCGCAAACACTGCAAGGAACAACATGAGGAATTCCCAGAAATAGTGGGTCCATTTTTTTCTTGCTGTGTGGGTGTGTGCATGTACTTCCATAAATAATTTTTATTCTAAATGATATTTTTTTTCCAAAAATTGTATGATTGCCGGAATTCTGCTTTGCAAAGCTTTTAACTGGCGTATATAGTTAATAATAACATCCTTCTTAAATTTTGCAAGATTTGCATACTCTTTAATTAATTTCCTATCATCAGTAAGCAGGCTGAATTTTTGGGTGGATCGTAATATATCTTTATAATCTGAACTACTGTTATAATCAAGGACATTTTCGCCATCAAATACTTTTATAGACAAGTCAAGCAATTTTTGAGAAGCCCAGAGCACTGCCTCTCCCTGGCCTTCTGCCCTCTCTGTACTTAAATCATAACGAATAATGCTGTCTGCCACTGCTCTTCTTCTTATTAAGCGAAGGCCTCCGGAATTTTTCAATTGAGAAATAGTTGCTTTAGAAAAAATCATAGTACCCCTTGCCAGGGTATATGTTTCTTTGAGATAATACAAGGTTCTTATGCTGCTGTCGGTATATGGAGTACGGTAAATATTTTGTAAAAGGCTGTCAAACCCAGATACAAGACGGTTATTATAATTGATGTTCATTGCGATTCGGGTACTATCTGTTTTGAGATCATTCACCATTGATTCGATATATTCTTTCTCCCTGTTGTGTTCTACAACATGCTCCAATTGATATTCGGCTAAAAAACCGCAGAACACTGCCAGGAACAACATTAAAAATTCCCAGAAATAATGTGTCCATTTTTTTCTCGGGGTATGGGTGTGTGCATGTACTTCCATAAAGTTTTATTTAAGATGATATACAGACCGGAGCTTTTGCAATAACAATTGGTTAAGGGAAAAATATTCCTGGTATTGTTTTATAGAACTGCCCCGCAAAATAAGCCGGTAATTACCAGTCATGTTGATGGCCACTGTTTTATCAAAAGACGCTGGTTTCGCCAGATGAAAAGGAAAGACCCGCTCGCTGTTCGCATAGCTTTCCAATAATTCAATGTAGAATTTTTTTGAATCCAGGGATATCCGGTCATAAAAATCCATATCGTTGTGCTGGTTAAGAAAGGGCTGTATATTTTCATGATAAAATGTCCATTCATAATCATTCCGTTTCCGGAGGTTAGCGATAGCGACTGAGAGATTACCGGTTAATGTTTGCAGATCCTTATTCTTAAAATACCGGAGCGACCCGGAACTCTTTAGTTGTTCCAGGATGGCATCCCGCGGTTCAAATACAGCCGGACTGTTCATAAGATAACCGTAAGTGAAATTCAAGGCGAAGGTTTTGGAACAATTATTTATACTGCTGTCCCGGTAATAATTTCGCAGATAGGTAAGTGCTTTGTCTTTTCTTTCCCGCTGATTTATTACTGCCTGTATGGCAGCAGAATCGGCTTTCAATTCATTATAGAAACTTACAGCAAGTTCATTAGCTCTGTCCCTTTCAATTTTATGTTCCAGTTGATATTCTGCTAAAAATCCGCAGAATACTGCGAGGAACAACATTAAAAACTCCCAGAGATAATGGGTCCATTTTTTTCTTGGGGTATGAGCATGTGTATGTACTTCCATAAATCCATTATTAATTAGTTCTGATCGATATCCTGGAATTTATTTTTTAACTGTATTACTTTCTATCCACCGATTGATTTTTGTTTCCAAAATAATGAGAGGCAAACAACCGTCTTTTAAAACTTCATCGTGAAATTCTTTAATATCAAACTTGTTCCCCAATTTCTTCTTTGCTCTTTGACGTAATTCAATAATTTTTAACTCCCCTACTTTATAACTTACTGCCTGTCCCGCTGTAACCATATACCGCTCTATCCGTTGTTCCGCTTCACCGGATGATACGGGCTGATTCTTCAATACATAAGCGATTGCTTTTTCACGAGACCATCCTTTGTAATGGATTCCTGCATCAACAACCAGTCGAACAGCTCTTTCAATTTCACCATTTAGTCTGCCCAAATATTGATAAGGATCTGTGTACATACCTAATTCCTTACCTAAACTTTCGGCATACAATGCCCAACCTTCCGCAAAAGCACTTGTTGTATAAGCTTTTCTAAATTCCGGAATATCGGCTTCCTGTTGAATAGCTAATTGGTAGTGATGACCAGGAATAGCTTCGTGTATAAATAAATCTTCCATCGAAAAATAATTGTATTTAGCCGGGTCAGTCACCACCTCATAAAAAATGCCCGGTCTTTTTCCATCTCTTGATGCCTTCATGTATTGAGCATTTGCCCCGGCTGCTCTGAATTTTTCAGTAGCCCTTACTTCAAACTTTGCTTTTGGTTTTAGATTAAACAGCCGGTTCAGTTGTGGCGACATTTGTTGCTCAAAACTTCTGTATTTATCCAACACCTCTTTCTCGGTTTTAAACGGAAAAAATTTAGGATCGGTTTTTACATACTGAAAGAAAGACTTTAAATCACCGGTAAAGCCAACTTGTGCTTTTATAGAATCCATTTCTTTACGGATGCGTGAAACCTCACGAAGACCTAACTCAAAAATTTGTTCTGCTGTAATATCCGACGTAGTGTAATACTTTAAGCATAGTTCATACTCCTGCTTTCCTTTATAATTATCTAACAACCCTGATGTTTTTCTTGCTTTGGGAATATAAACTGTGACGATATAGTCATGTAGTTTTTTGTACGCCGGCTTAATGATCGTTTCAATCGCTTCCGAATAATCTTTTTTTAATTGAACTGCAGCTGCACTGTCTAAGTTGTCCGGAAGTTTTAGCAATGGTTTATAAAATACATTTTCCTGAACAGAGCCCTCAAACAATGGCTTTAATTGTGGCGGAACTTTTACCATTGCCGCTTTTGGATTTGAATTCTTTAGTTTAAGCCCCTTTTGCATATTAGCAATGGCCTGGTCAACCCAAATTTGAAACCTCTTCATGCGGCTAATAAAATTCCGATAATCTTTTTCGGTGTTGAAAGGAATAAACCCGGCTCCCGAACCCAACGTAGCAAAACGGGTGGGAAAGCTAAATACGAATTGATCAACCGGCCTGTAAAAGCCCAATGAATTGTTTAGTCTTTCGTTTTCTGTTTTGAGTTTGTAGGTAAGCACATCAATACTTAATAACTCCGAAGAAGTCAGATCTGCTTTATTGATGATTCTTAAAGTGTCAAGGTATTTTTGATTTTGGGCGATGGTTTTTGCTATATATTCTTCACTGATAGTAATTTCAAGCTGATCGTTATAATCATGTACTCCTTCCTGTGTAGCTGCCAACGGGTTTAATGCATAATACTCTTTTGCATACTGAGCTAATAGTGGTTCTAACTGAAACGATCCATTCGTTATGCGTGGCGATTGTGAATAACCGGCGATTACGACAAGAGTGACGACTAATATTATACTTTTCATTTTTTTATTTTTAATTAAAGCCTACTTTCCCTTTTACAGAGTCAAAAAGTTTTCTTGAACTATAACCAATACCGTTTTTAAAAACATATAAAATCTTTCGGATATCACTGATATTTTTTGACGGATCTCCATCAATAATTAAGAGGTTCGCCGACTTACCCGGCTCAATGGTACCAATGGTTTTATCAAACCCTAATGCGATGGCTCCATTTAGCGTGGCAATTTTTATTGCTTCCAGCGGAGTGAACCCATCTGCTTCCACCAACAATTCTATTGCCCGCCAATTACCATAACCTGCTAAGGTTCCGCCATTACCTGTTGGGTCGGTACCAACGGAAAGTAAGCCTCCCATATCGTAAAACATTTTTTCCATTTTAGCAGCATTGGCAAATGCTTTATCATATACAGTCGGGCCTTTGGCCGATTTGGTAGTAGCAAGTCTTTGTAAATAAAAATCCCTGGTATCCGGCGACATAGCATTCAGTGCTTCCTGGTTGGGTTGCGGTTGCGTGGTGGTCCCTCCTTCAAACACAGCCAATGAAGATGTGATACTTGTTTTTTTATCAATTAAGAATTGAATGAATTGTTTTACGCTGTCACTTTGAATATCCAGCTTACTCAATGCCTGATAAGAACTGCCGGCAGCGGGCGGTTCATTTTCTTTTTTTCCAGGCGCAAAATCTGTACTGGCCATAAATCCATGTTCCAAATTATCTATACCCAATGAAGCGGCTTCTTTGTATGTAACAATATCCAGGTGCCCGGTAATTTTCAAATGTCTTTTATGTGCTGCATCAACGGCTGCTTTAAGTGTAGGTTTATCTACACCCATATATGCTTTAAAAGAAGTGAAGCCCTGGTCGGCCCAATAATTTACAAATGCTGCTGCTGCTTCAGGTGTTTTATTTTCGTTCATTTGCGGAAACCGGGTTGACTTTCCTTCAATGTAAGGAGCAGTCAGTTCCATGTTCGGGCCGGGTAATAAACCCAGGTCGATGTCTCTTTTTATCCGGATATCTGAGTAGGGTTCAATGCTGCCGCAGCTTCTGATAGTAGTAGCACCTGCAGCGAGGTAAAGCCGGGGAAAGCTAAATGGTAATTGTCTTAAATTAAGATAGCGGGTGCTGATCTCATGTGCCGATATATACATGTGTTCATGCAGCATAACCAAACCCGGCATAATTGTTTTGGCATTCAAATCAATGATGTTCGCACCATTGGGTATAGTAGCTTTTGCATCATCACCCACCCAGTCAATCTTACCATTACTGATGATAACTGTTTGATGAGGTTTGGCGGCATTGCCTTTTCCATCGATCAACAAGCTGTTTTTAAAAACAATAACCGGGTCGTTGTATTCAATATATTTTTTTGTTTCATCACTGAATTTTATTTGAGAATAAGCGGGTGCTGCTAAAAAATAAGCGATGATAAAAAAAAGTAGTGTTTTTTTCATGATTGTTTGTTGAGTGTAGTAGTGCAATGTTTTGCGATTGATTTTTTAATTTCGTTTGATAAGCGTTGAATGAAGATGTTTTACTTTCCACTGTTTTCGTTCTTTAACTAAAACTACTGTTTCCAGCCATTGTGCGGTTGCCTGTTTACCATCCCTTGTTATTGTTGAATTAAGATAATAAGTAACCCATGCCGTAGCTTTATCTGTAGTGATATTGATGAAATCAAATCTATTGGTACGTTTAAAGTCTGCTGACTGATTTAATGTAATTGCTTTCAAAATAAGTGTATCTATATTCCATGCCAGGCCATATTCGTATAAGGTAATATCAGCCGTGCAATATAATTTCAGGCTGACTGAATCGCGATTTGATAAAGCGTCGAACATTTTAATAACTGTTTGTTGTCCTACCTGCTGGCTTGTTGATAGTTGTTTCTGCGCCATCAGCATTGCCGAACTTGAAAGGGCAATAAGCAGTAATGATATTTTTTTCATTAAATAAATTTTTGAGGAATCATACTCAGTTAATCGACTCTTACCAACACTCGTTTCGTTGTTTTATTATTACTTATAATTAAGGTATCGCCTTTGAGTGTAAAAGGCCGCGGTTGGTCCGTATCTATATACCACGGTACGCCACCACCCTTTACATGATGTGTTACGATCGATTTTTCAAGATCAAGCGAATAGGTTCCAAAATATCCAAAGGAAACATATTCAATATTATCAAATAGGTTAACATTTAATTTTCTTGCAGAATCTTCAGAAATTTTCAAAGGAGTATCAGTAGAAATATTCAGATTGAGAATATTGGTTTTGGTGTAGGTGAAATAACCTCTTGGGTTTTTTCCATAACGATAGATCCATTTTCCGGTAAGTGTATCCAGGTCAGTAAATTCAACTAATCGCCAGGTACCTGCTAATGGGTTAGAGGGTGCTTTTTTATTCTCCATGTTTTTGTTACTTCCTGCTGTCTGTGCATGAATGCCTGAATTAATCAGGAAGAACAAAAAGATTGCAGTTGTTTTCTTCATTAATTGGCTTTAAATTTTAATTATAATTCTCTCGCCACAGGATATAATAAATAGCGGTCATCATAAAATTTTGTTTTGCTGTAAAACCAGGTAAGGATTGCATTTTGATCATTCGCAAAAGCTTTATCTGCTGCTTTTTTCTCTTCAAATTCCTTTTGCAGTGCAGGTGATTCTTCCAGCATCTTTTTTGCCATTGGCTCCATTATGTATGCTTCAATATATTCGGTACGTTGAAAAATGGAGTGAAAAAAACCCCAGCTGAAATAAGAATCTTTAGAAGCAGGTTCCAATAATAAGATAGCAAGATCTCCCAATGGCTGATCAGTGGAAATATGAACAGAGCCTGCAGGGAATAATTGTTTTCTTGTTTCGACTTTTGTTGTACCTGTAACTTGCATATGTCCTTCAAAAGGTTGCAGTATATGATTATCATCTTCAAATACATGATCCGTGATCCTGTACATTTCTACGGTTACTTCATGGGGTTCTTTCAGTACCTCCATTTTTATACCGTGTATTTTTAATCTTGCAATTACTTCATCGCAGGATGCAGGAACCCAATAACCTTTTGGACGGGTGATAAAATCAATGCCTTGTGTTGATTTGTAATCAGGAACTGTTTTCGTTTCCGGTTTGCCCAACCATTCTACATAGTCTGAATTGGTAACAGATGATTTGCGGATCACTGCTGCTATACCCAACAGGTGCATGCTATCAGGAACGCCGGCATTTGCATCAGTTTCTTTCTTAGCAGTTCTGGAATCAAAGCTTACTTCTTTTTGAACTTGCGGAATTTTCCATCCCGTGGGAATTTTTGAGATCCTTTCGGATTTATCCTTCTGTGTAATTTCTTTTAATGTTTGTCCGGATGCTGCCAGCAGTTTCAATGTGCTTTCAAGTAATATATATGTACCCAGCACCCGTTGCTTGTAGGGTTTTAAAGAATGATTTTCCACCAATATACCTGCCAGGTGCCGCAGGTCGGAATAACTATCTGAAAACCTCGGGCCACCAAATGTTACAAGATTTCCCTGCGAAAAATCGCGGTCGTTAAATGCATTCATTAACGGCCCTGGAATATGCCCGTTGGCAGTTAGGTCTTTGTCAACAAAAGTTTTATGTGTATGTTCCAGCCAGTCGCGGATGCCATGGGAATAACCTTGTTTTCCAATACCGCCGTAGGTGATATCATACTGGTAGTCGGCGCCATCTGTTACATGAATATCCATGTACAAGACCGGATCATACTCATTGATAACTTTTATAACCGATCTTATTTCTTTGGTATCAATTTTTGCATAATCCCTGTTCAGGTTTAAGTTTTGTGCATTGGTTCTCCAACCTTGCTTTTGTGGTCCACGCTGGTTGGGTCTGTTGTAAGCCGAAGAATGTTCATGTGCATCCACACTTAAAATTGGGATGAACAGGAAATTTACTTTATCCAGTAATGATTTTTTATTACCGAAAGCAATATCGCGAAGTAACATCATGCCTGCATCTTTGCCATCTATTTCACCGGAGTGAATACCAGCCTGTGCAAGCAGCAGCGGCCGGGCAGATCTTTTTAGTGCTGCGGCTGTTATATTTTTTTCGGTAGAAGCAATGATCATAAATATATCCCGCCCTTCTACACTTTTACCAATGGAAATCATCGTCAGCAGCGGAGAAGCATCTGCTAATTTTTTGAACCAGCTCATGGTTTCTTTATAATCAGGAGTTGTTACAAAGCCTGATTTCTCTGCTGCTGTTATCCAGGGATTGTTTGTTTTGGCAATTAACGATTCACTTCTTCCATGCCATTCAATTAAAGGCGGAAGAATGGATTGTGCGGTTGATGATAACACCATCAGAGAACAAAGTGCATAAATTGCTAGTCGTATTTTATTTGTGTTGGGCATGTTTTAGTTTTATAAGGTTTTTTTGAAGGGAGGAATAGTGATATTATTCTTTATCTAAATTCAAAATAGTTTGTAATAATACATTAGCACCGTTAGCCATATCCGTCGCTGTTGAAAATTCTTTGGGTGAATGACTGATGCCACCCACACTCGGAATAAATATCATGGCTGCAGGTGAAATTGATGCTATATGCTGCGAATCATGACCAGCGCCGCTTTGCATAAACTTTGTTGAAAAGCCCAACGCATTAGCTGATGTGTTGATGGTTTGTTGTAATGCTTTATTGGTTAATGCAGGCTTCGATTCATTTGGCTGACGCAAAAAACTGATGGTTGTCTTAAATTCCTTTGCAATAGTTGCAGCCCGCTTTTCCATTTCGCTAAAAAGCATTTCAATTTTTTCGGCCGATAGATCCCGTATTTCCAAACCCAAAACTACTTTGCCGGGAATAACATTATACGCCCCTGGTAATACAGCAATTTTCCCAACAGTACCTACCTGGTTGCCTTTAACGCTGCTGATGACTTCATTTACTGTAAGGATAAATTTTGATGCTGCCAGCAATGCATCCTGCCGCATATTCATTGGAGTGGAGCCTGCATGATTGGCAAAACCTTCTACTGTTACTTCCCAATGTACAATACCCACGATACCTTCCACCACACCGATCTGTATTTTTTCTTTTTCTAAAATGCCACCTTGCTCTATATGCAATTCAACCCAGGCACGGAAGTCTTCTTTTTTCCGAATGCAGGATTGAATATTGTCAGGGTCGCCACCAATGGCTTTTATTCCCTCTGCTATGGTTAATCCGCTTTGGCTTTTCTGTTGCAATCCATCACTGGTAAGTTCACCTACCATTGCTTTGCTGCCGATAGTGCCACCTTCTTCATTGCCAAAAATGATCACTTCCAACGGATGTTCTGTAACAACATTGTTTTCATTCAGTGTCTCTATTATTTCCAATGCACTTATGGAACCTAATGTACCATCATAGTTACCACCATCAGGCACCATATCAATATGTGAACCAAAACCAATAGGTTTGAGTGATGGATCTTTTCCTTTGCGTTTTCCTATGATATTGCCAGCTGCATCAATGGTTGGGTCAAGGCCTGTTTTTTTCATCAAGTCCATAAACCATGCCCGCCCTTCGATGTCGCCTTTTGTATAGGCAACCCTGTAACCATGACCATTTTCATCCCGGCCAAATTTCGCCAGTTCAAAAATCCGGCTTTCGATGCGTTGGCTATTCACACTCAAACCGGGTACTGCTTTTTTATTGTTGGAAAGTAATGAACCAAACATCCCTGTGCCAATAACGGTGAGTGACGATTTTTTAACAAAGGTTCTGCGTTGCATAATTTAATTCTGTTTTAAGATTTCATTTCTTTTAATTTGTATTCTGCAAGAAATCCGCAAAACACAGCAAGGAACAACATTAAAAACTCACAGAAATAATGTATCCATTTTTTTCTTGGGGTTTGGGTTTGTGCATGTACTTCCATAATTTTATTGCAGGTGGTATTCCTTTTCGATCAGAACAATTAATATTTCCGCTGACTGTTTCAGTTCGTTTAATGTTTCGACCTGGTATAATCTATTTCCTTTTGTAATTACTATTTTCATGGCCAGGTCATTTATGCGTTGATCGTCTTCCGACATAAACTTAGGGTTCATATCTAATTTGTTTATCTCCATGGTTTGTTTACTGGGAAGCATTTGGTTAAAAACCTGGGCAGAAAAAATTTTACTTATTTCCCTGTGATATTCTACCAGCTGCGATTCTTCAAGATCCTGGAGTCGTAGTAAATCTCGAATCAAGTTCCAGTAATGCTCAATACTGTCTACCACATTGACCTTTTTTATCAACCGCAGTCCTCCAGCATTTTTTAATTGCTGCACTGTGCCATCATTCGGATTAAAATAGGAACGTAAACTAAGCAGCCCGACAATATTATATATACTGCCACTGGTATTTTTAAAATCTTTTTTTTCTAAAAGGTTAAGCAGCGAATCAGCCAGGTCAATTTTCTCCTCCTTTCCTTTGGTGGCTTCGTCTATGCCTCTGACATCAGCCCATAAATCTCTTACCATCGATTTCATATAATCTTTTTCCCGGTGCTGTTCAATAGTTTGTTCTAATTGATACTCTGCCAAAAAGCTACAGAACACGGCCAGAAATAACATTAAAAACTCCCAGAAATAATGAGTCCATTTTTTTCTTGGGGTGTGGGTGTGTGCATGTACTTCCATAACTCTTTTATTTCAAGTGATAGTCCTTTTTAATTAACTCGATAAGCTTATGTGCTTCTGTGTTTCTATCATTGCTAATTTTATCTGCCAATAAAAAAGCACCATATAAGTATTGTGCACTCGTAGCTAACTCGTTTAGTGTCGTCCTGTCTTCTGTTAGCAAATCAGATGGAAAAGCGGGCTGCTCTCTTTTTTCTTTTATTATTTTCAACAGTAGTTGGGCATCAAATATTTTTGCCATCGCTTTTGCAAAATCTGCGCCCCATGTAACGGCTGCATCATTGTATTTTTTTACATCTATTATTGAGTAGTAATATTGGGAAATTGTATAAGCAACATCCTTATTCCGAATAAGCCGCAGGGCGCCGGAACTTTTCATTTCTTCATAGGTACGGTCGGTGGTGTACAAAGCTTTCCATTTGGGCAATATCATTCTTGCAGAAAAAGCAAGCTTGGCAATATTCTGCTTTCTATCCGGGCTTTTGATAAGCTGGATCAACGTGTCAATGGAGCTGAACATTTCTTTGTTATTTTTTGAAAACTCATTGTATATAGTGGTATCGGACTTTAAATCATCAAGGAGATTTTTGGCATATATGTTTTCCTTATCTCTTTCAATTTTATGCTCCAGCTGATACTCAGCGAGGAAACCGCAGAACACAGCAAGGAACAACATTAAAAATTCCCAGAAATAATGTGTCCATTTTTTTCTTGCTGTATGTGTGTGTGCATGTACTTCCATAAATATTTTATTTCAAATGATATTCCTTCTGGATTAGACCGATCACCGCTTCTCCTTTTTCAAGAAGGCTCTTTTTATATTCTGAAAGACCAATTCTCGTGTTCTTTATATAATGCACCCAACCTGCGAGGTCTCCCCATAGTTTTTTATCAGCAGTGCGCAAAGGTGGGTTATCAATGGGTCTTATGACCTTGGCAGTTGAATTGATTTGGTTAAATACGGCGGCACTAAAAACCTGAACCGCAATTTTTCTATATTCATTTGTTTCACCCTGCTCTGTCTCTTCCAGCGATTGAATTTGTGGCAGCACAGAATAATAAGACATAATACCGTTAGCCACATCTTCATTTTTTACCAGTCTGAATCCCCCGGCATTCTTCATTTGGTCAATAGTACGGGTGCTGGCCGCGAATACATCATTTTTAGAAGCCAGCCTGGCGTAGTAGTATATATCATTTGTACTGGCGGGAGCTGATGATGAATTAAGCAGATCAATTAAACTGTCCAGCAGAGATTGTCTTTTTTGAAACTGGCTTTGCTGGTCAGTAATAAAAATGATATCTTCTTTAATATCAGTTATTAAAGACTTCATGTATTGACTTTCTCTTTCATGCTCTATTTTATGTTCTAATTGGTATTCTGCAAGAAATCCGCAGAACACAGCGAGGAACAACATAAGGAACTCCCAGAAATAATGAGTCCATTTTTTTCTTGGTGTATGTGTGTGTGCATGTACTTCCATAAATCAATTGTTAACTTATTTTTTAAACTTACCATAAACTGCTTGCCCCGGAAAAACATTGGTTACCGTTTTACCATTTCTCAAAACAAAACTTCCATTCACCATTACGTATTCAATGCCTGCTGAAAACTCCAGCCCTTTTTCAAATGTTGCTTTATCTATAATGGTATCAGGATTAAAAATGGTGATGTCTGCATCAGCACCTACCTGTATCCTTCCTTTGAAACGCATCATCGGCGCAATACCTTCTAATCGTTGCGCAGGCAGCAATGTCATTTTTTCAATAGCGGTATTTAGATCAATCACTTTTTCTTCTCTCACATATCTACCCAACACTCTTGAAAAAGTTCCGGCCGTTCTTGGATGCGCCAGTTTTGCATACGGCATGCCATCCGATGCAATCATAACACCAGGTGAAGCAATTCCCGTTTTTATCCACTCCGGTCTCATGGTGTGAAGTATAACGGCGCCCCCTGTTTTACGGTAGCTTTCAAATGTTTCTTTGGTAAGCCGTTCACCTGTTGCCACCCATTGCAGATCACCATACGAGATATTCATTTTTTGCTGCCAGCCATCATTGAACATAGCGCTTTGCAGCAAAGTAGAGCCCGCTGTATAAGAATATAATTCTGTTGTAATATCCAATCCTTTTTTCTTTGCTGACTGTATCATGTCCAGGGCCAGTTGAATTTGTCCTAATGCCATACTATTGATATGAACAATATGCAGCGGCGCACCTGTTAATGCTGCATCGGCAATTACTTCCTGTATAGAAATAATATCCGGGTCACGTACATGAGAAAATACCAACGCATTGAGTTCACCGGCCAATTTGTACACACTGAACATTTCACCGGGGTTTGTTTTTGGAAGATAACCGATAGGCACACCAATACCAATGCCGCCATCTGACAAAGATGATCTTATATTGGCAAGTGTTTTATCCATCTCTTCGGGTGTGAGTATATCCGCATAGGAAGGGCCAATGATTTTGAAAAGTGTTTCAATATTTGATTCACCTTTTATTGTTTTTTGTTCCAGCTCATTCACAGCAGTTTTATATTTATCCAATGCCCTGAACCGTTCAAACGGCCAGCAAACACTGGCACCGTAATTAATCAATGCTTTTCCTTGTCGTGATGCATACCATTTTCCTATGTGTTCAATTCCCCATTCTAATTCCAGTGCAGTAGTTACCCCATCATGTAGTTGATATTCCTGTTCCACATTACTTCTTCCGTGTACATGCATATCAATAAATCCGGGGGCAACAACCAATCCGCTCACATTGATCGTTTCTTTTCCTTTTAGTGATTCCGATGAAATCTGTGCGATGCGGTTATTGATGATGCCAACATTTCTAATTGCATCCAGTTTTGTTTCGGGGTCAATAATACGGCCACCACTTAAGACAATGTCATACACGGTTGATTGTGCTTTCGCTTTAAAGCATGGCAGGATCGCTGACAATGCAAATGCTGCTCTTATGAACCATTTTATCATTACTTGTATGTTTAAAAATGAGTGATCTTAATTCTCACAAATAACTCAGCCACCATTTTTCTTTATGATTGGCTTTATAGTTGTCATACCACCTGCACAATGGAAATAAACCAATAACTACTGCAAGCCAGATCAGGTAAACGTATCTTAATTGAACTCCTTCACCTGGCTGGATAAATTTTACGAATGCGGTTGGGTTGCCTGCTCCCTGAGCAAGTGAATGCCCGCGCATAAGATATGTAACAGCACTAGATAGATGAATGACAAATAAATGAGCTAAAAAATAAAAGAAAGGCACACGGCCATATACCGAAACAATTTTTGTAACTCCGTTTTGAATTTCATCCCACCATGCCATCAACAGTAATGACGGGCCGATCGTCATACACATAAAAAACAATGAAGGCGGATACTTGCTTGAATTGATAAATGAAAGAAAAGTATAAAATATATTTCGCTGTGGTGACCATGGGGCCGGGTCTCCATACACATTTATAAATCGAAGAATGATAAATAATGCAATCGTCGAAATCCCGGCAATGATCAAAAATCTTTTCCGGTAGGCAGCATCATTATTTCGCAAAACTTTCCCAAGACAATAGCCAAGCATCACCAAACCGGTCCATGGTAGAAACGGATAAAGAATTAATAACTGGTGTTTTCCCCACAAAGGATGAGATCCCCGGCGATGAATAAGATCGTATGTTGCACTAAATGGAGTTGTCTGATCTTTTTCATAAAAGTCAAGCGCATTATGTCCTAACACGATCAGTAATCCAACAGCCAAAATAATTTCGAATGGCAACCAGATCATCAAACCCAATATCACCATACTAATACCAATGGCCCAGATAACTTCGAGAGCAATGAAAGAAAAATCTATATCAAAAGTGAGTAAAAGATTGACAATGGTAACTTCTGCAAGTATTAGCCAAACACCTCTTGTGATCAAAAAGATACTCAGTTCTGTTTTTGATCTTCGTGCCGATTGCAGAAAAGCAGAGGTGCCTGACAAAAACACAAATACCGGTGCACAAAAATGTGTGATCCATCTTGTGAAAAAAAGAACCGGGGTTGTAGTGCTTAGATCAAGCGGGTTTCCTGTTTGTGCATTAAAATGAAAAAAGTCCCGGGTATGATCCAGCGCCATAATGATCATGACGAACCCACGCAACAGATCGATGGATGTAACCCTTTTTTGATTATGAACTAAGGACTGTTGCATATGGATGTTTTATTTCAGATGATATTCTTTTTCAATAAATGCTATTAATCGTGTTCCTCTTGCCAGTAGGTCTGTATCCAATCTTTTTAAATAGTTAAAGAACCCTTTGTGATCTAGCATATTATTATAGAATTCTTCTACGTCGATTTTGTTTTGGGTAAGCAAGGGAATTCCCGGATCTTGAAATCCTTTGGCAGCTGTGTCGATCAAGCGAACCTGGAAGAGTTTGCTTTTTTCAAATCCGTACCTTAAAGTGCCGCCGTTCAGTTGCTCCTGTGCTATGATAACCGTCTTTACTTTGGAATCATAATCCACCATGCTGTCTGACACAGCTTTGTTTCTCAGAAGCCTCATACCACCACTGTTCTTTAATTGCTGAATCGTGCGGTCGGTATAAATAAAGTCAGGGAAATGCCAGCTCATGGTAAAGAAAAAATAGGCCCTTGAAGAATTTTTAAAAACGCCAGGATTTGCTAGTTCCCTCAAGAGGCTGTCTTTAAAAAGAAGTTTCTCAGCAATGGAGCCAATAACCTTTTTTAGCTGAACCGTATCTTGTTTCAGATCTTCCACAAAAGATATAACGTATTCCTTTTCCCGTTGATGCTCTATCATATGCTCCCTTTGATTCTCTGCCAGGAAACCACAGAACACAGCAAGGAATAACATTAAGAACTCCCAGAGATAATGTGTCCATTTTTTTCTTTCGGTGTGGGTGTGTGCATGTACTTCCATATTAAGTTATAAGTTGTAAGTTTTGGGTTTTAAGTTATGAATCTTGTAGCTCAAAGCTAAAGGCTCACAGCTTTCTTTATTCCAGGTGATATTCCTTTTTAAGAAGTGTTATTAACTCTCTTGATTTATTTTGCGCATCAATTAAACGTACGTTCATATTAATTTTAAGATTGGCTCTGCGCATATTAAGCCAACTTGTAAACTCCGATAGCATTGCGGGAGCATCGGTTATTAAAGGGAATTGAATTTTTTTAATCAAAAGAATTGAGTCGGAGCTTATGCTATTTAAAGCTTGTCCATTGCTATACATATTCTTAAACCTAAAATCGAAAATTTTAAATTGAAGACTTCTTGCTTCCATTAAAATAGTTTGAGCAGAGTTTTCCGAATTTTCAACTTTTTGAAGAATTTGGTCGTACTCACCTATACATTTTATTAATTTTCTATTGGTAAAGTACCTTAATGCGCCTGAATTAATTAATTGTAGCAGAGTTGTTTTGTTAAAGATTATTTGGTTATTATACATTGCCATATCTGCAAAATAGTACAATGCACCACCAGGGATTTGTTTAATATTACCAGCCAAAAATCCAATCAGTGTATCAATATTTTCAGTTTTAGTTTTATAATAAGATATAGAATGATTCAGAGCCATTGTGTCACCTACCACTTCTTCCATTAGTGACATTGCATAATCTTCAGCCCTTTGATGTTCTATCTTATGCTCTCTAAAATTTTCTGCTAAAAATCCGCAGAACACAGCGAGAAATAACATTAAGAACTCCCAGAGATAATGTGTCCATTTTTTTCTTTCGGTGTGGGTGTGGCTATGTACTTCCATTTCCTTTTAATTAAGATGATATTCCCGGGTAATCATTGCAAGTGTTTTTACGGCCAGTTTTCTTTCGGACATATTATCCCGCATTGTTTCCAGGTAAATTGTTTTTACCTGGTTGATATATTTTAAAATAGCTTTTTTGTCGGTCTCAGCTAATTTTGAAATGGTGATGATCGCAGGCAAATCCATACGAATACTTCCTGTGATAGAGGTATCGGCCTCTAACTGTCTATATGTATATGCTCTCGTTGCATTGTCAATGATCCCGGGGTCAAGTAATTTTTCAAGATATTGATTCATTCCGTTGGCGAGTTCAGCTTGCAGTGGTTCATATTCTTTACGATTACGTACCCATACATCATAACCTATAAGAGCATTTGAAATATTTTTGTTGCGTATCAGCCTGAGGTTGCCGCCATTTTTTAGCTGCTGCATTGTTCTGTCAGAAGGGAAAAAACGCAGAATATCCCAATAAGGATTTTCATAAAGCTCATAAACCTTTCTTCCTTCTTTCAGGTATTCGTCACTGGCTATCAGATCAAACAAAGTATCTAATCCCCGGATCCGTGACTTCCTACTCTTGATTAACTTACTTAACTGAGTGGTATCTGATTTCAAATCTTCCACCATTGTTTGCATGAATTGATTTTCCCTGTCTTTTTCGATCTTATGCTCCAGTTGATACTCTGCCAAAAAACCACAGAACACAGCAAGGAATAACATTAAGAATTCCCAGAGATAATGGGTCCATTTTTTTCTTGCTGTATGGGTGTGTGCATGTATTTCCATAATTTTATTTTATTCAATATGATATTCATTTTTTAAAAAACCAATCATATTATTTGCTTTTTCATTTAGCAATTTCAACCTTACCTCGATCATTAAATTGCTGCCTTTTAGCTGATGAACATAATAGGCAAGGTCAAGGTGAAGGTATTTGTCGTATGATCTCAAAGGCGGGTTATCAATCGGCCTGGTTATACCATCAATCGTTACCATTTTATCAAAAACAGATGGATAAAATATATGGGATAATAAAGGGTCTGCTTCTCTTCTTTCTATCCGGTCATCTTCCTGGTTATAATAAATATATTCCACCAGCTTTTGATAGGATATCATACTGTCCGCCGCCTGTTCATTCCTTATTAATCTTAAGGAGCCTGAATTTTTTAATTGGGTAATTGTCCTGTCATTACTTTGAAACCTAACACCCCTTACAAAGCTTCTGCCCAGATAATAAAGGTCGTTTTCATGTCCCTTAATCTGCTGACTATTTAAGAGCAGCATTAACGTATCCATTGCTTTCATTTTATTTTGCCTGAAAGTGATGTTTTGCCTGATAGCAGCAGTATCCGTTTTTAAATCTTCAATAAAAGACCTGATAAATTGTTTTTCCCTGTTGTGTTCAATAATATGCTCCAATTGGTACTCTGCCAAAAAACCGCAGAACACAGCGAGAAACAACATTAAGAACTCCCAGAGATAATGGGTCCACTTTTTTCTTGCTGTGTGAGTATGGGCATGTACTTCCATAGATTAGTCTTTTAAGTGATAGTTAGTTTTAATTAATTGCAAAAGTGAACCGGAAGAAAGCTTCTGGCTGGCAACAATGTTTGTTAGATTACTCAGCGTGGTTTGGTAATACAAAATATCATCATGATATTTTGAAAAAAGTGCGGGATCGTTTTTATCAAGATAATTTCCTTCAGGCACCAGTTTTTCAAATTCACTAAAAGGCAGAAACACCGTTTTAAAATCATTTTCAATTGCTTTAAAAGCTGTGCGTGCAAGACTCATATTGAAAAGTTCTTTGTTGGTGGCTTCAAACGTATGAAAGTAATGAAGCAGCAGATCGTAATTGTATTTGCAGGCATCCAATCCCTGGTCGTATTGCAGTATGCCACTTGCCACCGTTGGTTTTTTTATTAAGCGGAAACCGCCATTGTATTTTAATTGTGAAAGAGTGAGTTCGGAAAACTGTATCGGCATGTACCAATAGGTATACATTAGCGAATAAGTAAACAGTTTACGCCGATAATTCTTGTCTGGTTGCGTGTTTGACAACATGTCCAGCAAAGAGTCAAGTCCTCTGATCAAAATCCGGTTTCCTGCTACCATAGTGTTTATATTGGCAGTATCTTTTTTCAGGTCTTCAACCATCAGCTGCATATATTCTTTTTCGCGGTGCCGCTCAATAGTTTGTTCTAATTTATATTCAGCCAAAAATCCACAGAACACAGCAAGGAACAACATTAAAAACTCCCAGAAATAATGGGTCCATTTTTTTCTTGCTGTGTGAGTGTGTGCATGTACTTCCATAAAATTTTATTTCAAGTGATATTCTTTTTTGATCATTGTGATCAACTCATTTGCCGCTTCTTTCATCTCCCTTTCCGCTTTCTGCAATCCAAGCTTGGTGTTTGTGAGATAAGAGATCATACCTGCAAAACGCAATAGTGTCTTTGGCTCATAAGTTAGCAAAGAAGGATTGTTAACAGGCCTGATTATTGTATTATCGGGCATTACAATACTGTTAAACACCACCGGGTGAAATATATCAATTGCCATTTTCCTGTATTCCTCAGCTTCGTTAGCTTCAATATCGTGTAAGTAATTAATAAAAACAATACGGTTATAATATTCAATGATCGCTTTTGATACTTTTTGATCCCTGATCAGTCTGAAACCACCGGAGCCTTTCATTTGCTGAATAGTAAAATCATTCAAGGCCAGGCGAACACTGCGTGAAGCACGGCGCCCCAGATAATACAGATCGGCTCCATAATTTTTTATATCTGTAACCATCAATAATTTAAGAAGCGTGTCATTCCTTTTAAGATGATCGTTATATTCACTGATTGTACTGGTAAGTGCAGCTGTATCCTCCTGCAGATCTTCGAGCAAACTATGAATGTATTGTTTCTCTTTATCTTTTTCAATTTTATGCTCCAACTGGTATTCTGCCAAAAAACCACAGAACACAGCAAGGAACAACATTAAAAACTCCCAGAGATAATGTGTCCATTTTTTTCTTGCAGTATGAGTGTGAGCATGAACTTCCATGGTAATATTTATTTAAGATGATATTCCTTGCGCAGGGCTTTCAGCAGCTTAGTATTTAACTCTATATATTTATTATAATGGATCAACCTGGTGGAGGCGAGCCCTGCCCTGCCATAAAAACCTAACGCATTAATCGTGATTTGCCTGTCAAGTTTCTCCACTGCTTTGAACTGAAAAGGGATGATTTCATTCGTCCGTTCATATTCAGCTGCAGCTTCAATTACCGATATATCATATTGGCGGCTCAATTGCATATCAAAATCATAATCATAATGCCGGACGATAAGAGGATTTATGTACTCAATTCTGACAGCAGACTCCAGCGCCTGCCTGTCGTTTATATTATGGATGGCAACGGATAGATCGCCGATCAGCTTTTGTAATTCATCGTTTTTGAAATAACGTAAAGAACCAGAATTTTTTAATTGGTCAAGCACAACTGTCCTGGGCTCAAAAAGCGAAGGTGTGCGGAAATTTATTCCATACAAAAAATTCAGTACAAACGTTTTTGAAACGTTGGCAAGGCTGCTATCTTTAAAATACTTCATCAGGTAAATAAGAGCCTTTTCCTGTTTGATCCTGTTCTGAACTTTAATACCCATATTGACAGAATCGCCTTTAAGTTCGTCGTAAAAACTTTTTGCCAGTTCTTTTGCCCGGTCGCTTTCTATCTTATGTTCCAGTTGATACTCCGCTAAAAAACCACAGAATACAGCGAGGAACAACATTAAAAACTCCCAGAAATAATGTGTCCATTTTTTTCGGGCTGTATGGGTGTGTGCATGTACTTCCATAATATTTTATTTCAGGTGATATTCTTCTGTCAATAAACGTATCAGGCTCTCTGCATCTTTAATGGAAGCGGGATAAACCCGTTTCATAACCAGGTCAAGTACTCTTCTCCTGTTTTCAAAACTGTTTGCAAATTCATTTAACAGGTTTGCATCATTGGTTTGAACAGGGAACAGCCTTTTCATTAAAGAATCGGGCAAACGTAACCAGTCATCGGTTGAATAAGTGGAGAACCTTGCGTACTCATAATTATTCAATACACGGCTCCTTATCTCCATTGATTTATCTCTTACAACTCTGTCATTCGCATTCAGAAGTTTTATATAATTGATCTGGGAATAATAATAACTGATCTTATTGACCAGTTCGGGGTTTGTAAAATAGCGAAGATTGCCTGATTGAGTAATTTGTATGATCGTTGCGTCGTTCCAGGAAACAGAAGGAGCACTGGCAACCACATTACTATAATAATAAAAGGCCCCGGGAGCCATGTAATTTTTTATCCCTTGATGAATGATCGACCTGGCGCTGTCAAAACAGGCAAGTATAATTTTATTTTCACGCATAACATCACGTATCTCAACAATATCTTTCTCCAGGTCTCTGAGCAATGCCTTAGCGTATTGAGTTGCACGTTGACGCTCTACAATATGTTCCCGCTGATTCTCCACGAAAAATCCAAGCGTTACTGCAAGAAATAGCATTAGAAATTCCCAGAAATAATGGGTCCATTTTTTTCTTTCGGTATGTGTGTGGGCATGTACTTCCATAAATAATTTAATTGAGATGATATTCCTGATTCAGTAACTCGATCAGGTTTTCAGCTTTTGTCTTTAAGGCTTTTCCCCTTTGCGTATTTCCTAAACAACTTAATGATAGATATTGAATCTGGAAAGCAGTATTGTTTATTGCTATTTGGTTGTCGGTTATTAATTGCGGATTAGTTGTGGGCCTTACAAATTTAAAATCTGAGCTCATAGCCTTGTAAAGCTGATCGGCATTAAAAATAGTTCCCCCTATTTCCCGAAAAGTGGTTCTTATTCTTATATCAGATTCATCCCACTCTTTTAATTCTTTAACTGCTGCATCATAGGCCAATATGTTGCTGATGATATTTTCCTTTTTAATCAACCTGAGGTTACCGGCATTTTTTAATTGCTGCATTGTTCCATCCGTGCTTACAAATGGCGGCCCGTTAAAAACCTGCCGGGCAAAAAAATAAGTTGCATTGCCGAATTGTTTGTGCTTACCAGTACTCAGCAACATCAATAATGAATCCATTAGGATCCTTTTTTCCTTTCTTACATTAATATAGACCTGAAGGCTGGCTGTATCTGTTTTCAAGTCCTGGATTAATGAATGAACATATTTTTCTTCCCGCTGATGTTCTATTACATGTTCGAGTTGATACTCTGCAAGAAATCCACAGAACACGGCAAGGAACAACATTAAAAACTCCCAGAGATAATGTGTCCATTTTTTTCTTTCTGTATGTGAATGAGAATGTACTTCCATTAAGCAACAATTTTTTTATTTAGAAACTATTTATACCCTTTTTTGTGAAGCAGTTCCAGCAACCTGGTTGCTTTATCTTATATCATCTGCATCCAATTCAGTTGCCCGAACAAACCTCTCCTGAATTCACTTATGGAATTGAAATATTTATTCATCTCTGCTATATCATTCGATAAAAGGAATAAGGTATCGGTTCGTTCTTTTCTGCTCAACTCATCTAAATGAATAAAATCGATCATGCTTTTATGAGCATTGAGATTGATTTGCTGAAGATTTTCCAGTACGACCTGGTGAATTTGCATCTCCCTTACCATCGCATCATAGTCAATAATACTGTCGGCAATTTCTTTGTCTTCGATCAGTCGTAACCCACCGGCATTTTTTAATTGCTGTATAGTTCTGTCTGTATAAATAAAATCTTTAAATCCCCGGGAATAAAAAATAATCTCTTTTAGACAACCTGTTGCATGAATGTTTTCTTTAAGTGTGTTGAAGCACGGTACCAGGTTTTGAAGCACAGACATTGTTTGCGTCAGTTCAGCGATACTAAGATCGCATTGAATGGTGTCCTTCTTCAGATCTTCGGAGAATGACAGGATATATTGTTCCCCTTTTTTCTTCTCTACGTTATGTTCTCTTATATTTTCTGCCAGGAATCCACAAAACACAGCAAGGAACAACATGAGAAATTCCCAGAGATAATGTGTCCATTTCTTTCCTTCGGTATGAGCATGTGTATGTACTTCCATAAATGTTTTATTGCAGGTTATATTCTTTCTTGATCAATTTTATTAATCGAATCGCTACTTGTTTTTCTTCCTGCAGATGGCTCTCATAATAAGCAAAGACTTGTTTCTCGAGGTGGGCAATATTTGAAAGCTTTTTAAGAATTTTCGGGTCGTAGGTGATCAGTTCATAATTATTGTCATGATTATTTGTATAGTAGTTTAGGTCATAAACCTCACTGCCAAGTCTTATTGCATCAGAAGTGATCTCGTCTAAGGATTTAAAAATGACAACGAGGTACTGAATTTTACTGTCATACAGTGAAATCATGTTAGCTACTTCTCTTTTTCTAACCAGGCGCAAACCACCCGCATTCTTTAACTGTGACAATGTCCGCTGTGAAAAAACACAAAGCTCGGCTCGCATGGATGCCGGCAAAAAATAATATAATTTCTTTCGGGTGACTTTATCTCCCGACAAAGGAAGCTTAAGAATCTCCGGAAGTGTATCGAGATTTACATTCGCTGCAATATTAACTAATGAAATACGATTGATCTCGAGAGTATCCTGTGCAAGATCTTCCAGCATCGATTGCATATATTCCTTTTCCCGCTGATGTTCTACGACATGCTCCCGATAATTTTCGGCAAGGAAACCACAGAACACCGCAAGGAACAACATGATAAACTCCCAGAGATAGTGTGTCCATTTTTTTCTTTCGGTATGAGTATGGGAATGTACTTCCATAAAATTTATTTCAGATGATATTCCTTTTTCAGCAAGTCAATTAGACTTGTAGCCATTTTTTTAAGGCCATTATAATTTCTATTCATGCGAACGGTGGCCTCATTATATTCTGAAAGTCGGTTAAATAAATGTTCAAATGCCAGGGGATCGTTCGTGAGCCAGTAATTATTGTGAACAATCATCTTCCTGGTTTTAGCCCATGAAGTCACTCCCGTCTCTTCATACATTTTATTTATGCTCCATACTTTAAGTACCTCTTCAATATACCTGTCCTGGGCTTTGGACATAGAAGTAACTTCAAGATCAAGGTCTTTCACTTCTTCATCATAGTTGATGATTCCCTTAGCCGCTTTTTTATTTACTATAAGGCGCATTCCCCCCGCATTTTTTAACTGTTGAATAGTCCTGTCAGATTGGTAAAAATCAGGGTAGCCGCCACGAAAAGACAAAATGAATTTTTGTGCCCAGTCTTCAGAGAATGTTTTAATACCGCCGTTGAAGCCACGGATCGTGGAATCAAATCTTCTTTCCATTTCATCAAAGCCAATTATTACTAAAGATAAATTTGCTGTATCAGTCTGCAGATCTTCTATCATAGAAATGATATAGTCTTTTTCACGATGCCTTTCCACAATTCTTTCTCTCATATTCTCTGCTAAAAAACCACAGAAAACGGCAAGGAAGAGCATAAGAAACTCCCAGAGATAATGGGTCCATTTTTTCCGTGAAGTATGAGTCTCGCCTGAAGCGAGATGAGAATGGTGGTGTACTTCCATGTTTGGTGCTTATAATTTTGGTTGCTGTAAGATCGGTGGTTCGGCGCGGCTTTAAAGTTAGTACTTGCAAATTATCAAGCTGGATTTTTTATTCTCATTTTCTCTTGCAGAGTCAACACACATTCTCCTTATTTTCGTATTCTTTTTTTATGCGACAACTGGCAGCTATCATGTTTGTGGATATGGCAGGGTATACAGCCCTGATGCAGGAGAATGAACAATTGGCAAAAGCCAAACAAAAACACCTGAAAGACGTGCTCGAGAGAACCGTAAAGAATTTTAACGGGAAAATTCTACAGTATTATGGGGATGGTTCACTCAATATATTTTCCAGCGCCATTGATGGTGTGAATAGTGCCATTGAAATTCAAAAACAATTACAGCAGGAACCAAAAGTTGATCTGAGAATTGGTTTGCATACCGGTGATATATCCATTGAAGATGAAACAATATATGGTGATGGGGTAAATCTTGCATCAAGAATTGAGTCACTTGCAGTACCTGGCGGTATTTTTATTTCCGAGAAAGTGGCCGATGAAGTAAAAAATCAAGATGGTATTTCACTCCGCGAACTCGGCTATTTTGAATTGAAAAATGTAAAACTTCCTGTTCGCATTTTTGCTGTTTCTAATAATGGCCTGATAGTGCCTTCCCGTGATGAATTAAAAGGAAAAACAAAACCACCCGCAAATCGTTTGGCCGTTTTACCATTTGTAAATCTTAGCGGTGATCCGGAAAATGAATATTTTAGTGATGGCATTACAGAGGAGTTGTTGAATTCATTGACAAAAGTGGAAGGATTGCAAGTCACTTCCCGTACTTCAGCGTTTGCGTTTAAAGGTAAGCTGGATGATATTCGTGAGATAGCCGTTAAATTAAACGTAGATAAAATATTAGAAGGCAGTGTTCGCAAAGCATCCAACAGGGTTCGCATAACGGCACAATTAATAAACGCAGCAGACGGATACAATGTGTGGAGTGAAAATTATGACCGTGATCTCACCGATATTTTCCAGGTGCAGGATGAGATCAGTAACATAATTGCCAATCGTCTTCGTGAAAACCTATCACTTGCTTCACAAAAAGAACATCTTGTAAAAGCTTCCACCAAAAACATAAATGCTTATACGCTGTACTTAAAAGGATTGCATTACTGGAATAAACTTACTCCTGCCGATACCTATAAGGCAATTGAATGCTTTGAGCAGGCAATTGATCTGCAACCGGATTATGCGCAAGCTTATGCAATGGCTGCTGTTGCTTATTCTAATTTGGGAGCCACCGGGCAATTGAAACCTGAAAAAGCTTTTGGTCTTGCCAACCAGTATAGTGATAAAGCATTGCAAATGGATAATACCATTGCAGAAAGTCATATTGCCAAAGCAAGAATTTATTTGTTTTATGAAAAGAAATGGGATGCTGCATACGAGGTATTGCAAAAAGCATTACAATTAAATCCGGCTGCCATTGATTCTTACCGCTTGTTGGGTTATTATTATGTCGTTGTCGGGAAAAAAGATGAAGCAGTAAAGATCCTTGAAAAAGCATTGGCGATCGATCCGATCTCAACCGTTATTAATAATTATCTCGGCGAAGCTTATATAATGGCAAATCGTTATGATGACGCCTATCGTGTTGCAGAAAAACAATTAGAGATCAATCCAACTATGCGTGTTGCCATCGAAAGCAAAGGCTGGTGCGTGGGAATGAAAGGTGATTGGAAAAAAGCTCTTGAATTATTCCAGGAGGTCCATCGGCTGGCAAATCATCCACTGAAAGGGTTGGCGCCGATAGGATACGCTTACGCTAAACTTGGACAGAGAGAAAAAGCAATGGAAATTATTAGCAAGCTTGAACAACGACAAAAAGACGAGCCGGATACGGCAATGGACGGAGATCTGTTTATGGTTTGGTGGGCCCTGGGGGATAGAGAAAAAGTTTTTTACTATGTAAGCAATTGCATTAATAAAAGGCTTAACTCGATCTATTATTACCTGGAGCATCCGGCCATGATAGGTATAAAAGAAGATCCGAGAATTTTGGAGTTACTACAAACGACAACTTCATTGAAACCAGCACAGAGTTAAAAACTGTTTTATTCCAGGTGATAGTTTTTTTGGATCACCTGTATTAGTTCATCAATTAATTTCTGTAATTGCTCATAGCCCCAACTCATGTTTGAAGTATAATCTCTTTCAAGTGCTATTAATGAATTTCTGAATTCAAACATTTGTGAAGTTTGAATTTCAGTGGGCAATGGTATGTTGTTTTTTTTGATCATACTGTCTATCCACGGGTTTGCTGAATAGGGTGCCGGTGTGTTTTCATATACCTTATATATTTCTGTAATTATATTTTCTGCTAAAACCCTGCTTCGCAATGGCATCGCATTTTCATAAAATTTAGAATGAAATAAGAAAATATTTTTAATAGCATCGTTATTGAACTGATCATAAGCAATTATCTTACCCGCAACTTCTTTATTGCGTATCATCCGGAAACCTCCGGAGTTTTTGAGCTGGGTGATCGTTCTGTCATTATACGTAAAGCTCCAAACATTTAGCGCTTCATTGATATGCCGGTAAACTTTTAGCAGATCGGTGCCGGCAACAGGAAACGAAATGGCATCAGTTACGGAATCAATACTTTTGTTTACTTTATTCCAATCTTTTATTGTTGCATTAAGCAGCGGGATATCAGCTTTAAGATCTTCGAGCATAGTAACCATATATTGTTTTTCCCGCTGGTGCTCCACCATGTGCTCCCGTTGATTCTCTGCCAAAAAGCCACAGAACACTGCAAGGAACAACATAAGGAACTCCCAGAAATAATGTGTCCATTTTTTTCTTTCGGAATGAGTATGAGCATGTACTTCCATAAACTTTTATTTCAGATCATATTCTTTTTTTAGTGCATCGATAACTTCATGAGCTTTTGCTCTCATTGTTCCAATGTCTTTTACAATTACCTTGTAATTCCTAGAAGAATTATAAGCCCAATTCTTTAATTCAAACAAAATATTTTTATCATACGTGTATAAAGGATAATTCGTATTTAAGAAACTATCAAGCCCTGGATCGTCAGTCATAAAATTTTTAACTGTAGAATCCCTTGTCAATGCAGGGGCTTTATCAAGAATATTAAAGTATTCCTGGTAAAATACTTTTTGGACCAGGTTCCAGTTTTCTGCTTTTTCAGGTTCGTATTTATTCTGGAGCATATAGATCACACGGGTCGATTCTTCATAACCAAGAATTTTTCTTACCAATTCAGTATTGCCCAGGTAACGAAGCGCCCCGGAATTTTTTAATTGTTGTAGCGTAGCATCTCTTGAAATAATACTCCACCGCCAGCCTGACCAATATTCATAATAATATAATTTTCCCCCCGGAATTTTTCGGACATCATTATCACTCAAAAGCAATGCAAGACTATCGCCGGCCGTGATAATATGATTTAATACCCGCTCAGCCCTGTTTAATTCTGCAATATCAAATCTCAGATCATCTGCTAACAATCTTGCATATTCTTTTGCTCTTTTCTTTTCAATATAATGTTCCCTTTGATTCTCTACAAAAAATCCCAACGTAACTGCGAGAAACAACATAAAGAACTCCCAGAAATAATGTGCCCATTTTTTTCTTTCAGTATGGGTGTGTGCATGTACTTCCATAAAAAAATTATTTCAGATGATATTCATTATTGATCAGTGAATCCAGGCTATCCGCCATTTTAACGGCTATTTCTGCATTTTGCAGAAACCAGTAATTCATTGTGGAATATTTAAGCAACAGGTTGATATAGTTATCAATTTGCTTTTTATCTGTTGATAAAAAATAAGGTGGCTCCGGCAGCCTGACTGCTTCGACCTTGAATTGTTCTTTCATCCAGTCCTTAAATACAACAGCCTTAAAAATGTCTGTGCCTGCAGCATCCATTCTTTTCCACTGATCCAAGATGCCCATATCCTGCATACTGATCACAAAATTTCTTACAAATCCATCATACTTTATAATATTATCGGAAACTGCTGTGTTCCTGACCAGGCGGAAATTTCCCGAATTTTTTAGTTGTTCAATGGTTCTATCAGAATAGGCTGCCTTAAAATAAAGGCTTGTCCATACCTGCTGCTGATAGATCGCCAATGCCCTGCTATTCATTTTGCTGCTATTAGTTATAAGAGGAATTAATGAATCTATATGCAAATTGTATTGTTTAATACCGTAGATCATCTGCGAAAAAGAAGCGGAGTCAGCCTGCAGATCGTTAACCATACTTTTCATTAGTACTCTTTCGCGTTCATGTTCTACAAAATGCTCCCTTTGATTCTCTGCTAAGAATCCACAGAACACAGCAAGGAATAACATGAGAAATTCCCAGAGATAATGGGCAAATTTTTTTCTTGCGGTGTGGGTGTGGGCATGTACTTCCATAAATCTTATTTCAAATGATATGTTTTTTGCAGGTAGTCCAGCAATTCGGCTGCAGATTGTTTCAGGTTTTGAAGAATGTTTATCATCCCTGTGCGGCTTCCATTCATTTGCACTGCATAAAATCCAAGTTGATTCAATGTAGCTGCATCGTAAGTAAGTAATGATAAATTGCCTGCTATTCGTGCTACTGATCCATCAAGATTAATTTGATCACGGTAAATAGCCTGGCTCATAACTTTTGAAGCTACCTCTTTAAATGCCATATTCTCGTGGTTGAACAACTCCTCTATCATTCGCAGTTCAGGAAAGCCTGAATAATATTTCATGATACGATTAGATGTTTCCTGTTTATTGATAAGCCGAAATCCTCCGGAGTTTTTTAGCTGGTCAATTGTTCGGCTATTATTTACCAGGGGCGAAAGCCGAACACCTAATCTTGAAGTATAGTAAATAGCTTCTCCATTTTTTTTTGCCGATTCAGGTGATTCGAGTAAAACACTTAATGAATCAAATAAAACTATCCCTGCCTTAATGGTTTCAATATGCTTAGTTATGCTAAGTGTATCATCTTTCAGGTCTGAGGCAATAGAACTTATAAATTGTGTTTCTCGCTCTTTTTCAATCCTGTGCTCCAATAAATACTCTGCTAAAAATCCACAGAACACTGCAAGGAATAACATGAGAAATTCCCAGAGATAATGTGTCCATTTTTTTCTTTCGGTATGTGAGTGTGCATGTACTTCCATAAATATTTTATTTCAAGTGGTATTCTTTTTGAAGTAACTGAATAAGCTCTTCTGCCTTGTCCAACAATTTCTCTAATTGATCTAGAAAATTCAAAACAGTAATATGACAATGGCTAACAATATTTGAATATTCTGACCACAAGGCCGGGTTTGATTGTATCACTCTGACACCTTTGCCAGAAGGTTTAATAAGTTTTGCTTCTATAAGATCCTGCTCGGAAAAAGCAAATAGCTTTTCTCCATATTCCCTTCCGCGATTTCTATATTCGAGATAACGGGACAAACTGATCCTGGTATTTTCCTGTTCGTTCCAATAAAGAGAGATCTTTCGAAATACTTCTGTATTTCGAATTAACCTCATGTTTCCTGAATTTTTTAATTGCTGGGCTGTTCCTTCATTGAAAACGACTTTCAGCCTTAACATTGCATTGAAATCAATATTCAAAAATCTTTCAGGCAAAAAGTCAACCGGAGAATTATTATATAAATAGAAGATCACACTATCCTCATAGGCCAACGCTTTAGTCGCAGTTAACTTGCTTTTATTAACTTCAGCGGTATCTTGTTTTATATCCGCCAAAATGGATTGCATATATTGTCTTTCCCGTTGATGTTCCACCTGGTGTTCCCTGAAATTCTCAGCAAGAAATCCGCAGAACACAGCAAGGAACAACATTAAAAACTCCCAGAGATAATGTGTCCATTTTTTTCTTTCGGTATGGGTATGTGCATGTACTTCCATAATTACTTTTTTAATCTGAAATAATATTCTGATAAAGCCCTGACAATAGCTCCCGGGTTGGCTTCATCTGTATTGGTCATAATAATAATAGACAAACCGTCATTTACAAAACGAGTATAGTGGGAACGAAAACCAATATTGGAGCCACCATGCTCAATTGTTTTACGGCCATTAAGCTCACCAATTAGCCATCCAAAACCATAATACTCTTTAGAAGTAACATTATTCGAAGTTTTGATAAAAGGCTGCCATAACAATTCCCAGTTCTCTTTTTTCAGAATGATATTTTTTTCTCTCAGCACTTTATCCCATAAGATCATATCAGTACTAGTGGAAAGAAATCCACCGCTTGGTCTCACAGCATACATGGCATCAGCATTCACCAATGTATCTTTCCTGTGCATATAGCCGCTGGCACGATTGGGAATGATCGGGTAAAAATCAGTCATGCCGCTGTTCTTCATTCCGGCAGGAATAAAAAGTTTTTCACGTATATAATCCTGCCAGGGCATGCCGCTAACTTGTTTGATAATTTCTGCAAGCATGAAATAAGCAAGGTTACAGTACTGGTATTTTTCGCCGGTCTTAAAATCGAGTGGCAAAGAATAAGCCGACTTGATGATAACAAGGTCTGGCTGAATAATTGAATTATTATATGCAGGGCCTTCTCGTTTTAATCCGGAAGTGTGAGACAGAAGATGTTTTACCTGTATCGGTCTCCATGTTTCAGGAGCATCCGGAAAAAATTTATGGACATGATCTTCAATGCTCAATTTCCCTTCCTCCATTAATTTAAGAACAGCTGTTGCAAAAAATTGCTTGCTGACAGAACCGAGCCGGATAACGGTTTTTTCTGTTACAGCCACATTGAGTTCTACATTGGCTAAACCATATCCCTTATTTACCACGGCGTTCCCGTTCTTGATAATAGCGAGTGCAAGACCAGCAATCTTTTGCTCTTTCATCATCTTTTGTACAATGAAGTCAGTGCTGTCGGTCTGACCATAAGTAAGTACACGGACCAAAAGAAACAGAACGATTAATTTGCTTTTCATAAAAAGGTATTTAAAATATGAAATTTATTAGTCAGATTTAATAAACTTATGCTTGTGCATGTGATTCTATCAGTTATATTTTAATCAAAAGAGTATTCGTTTTTTATCAGTTCAATAAGCCGGATAGCCAGGTTTCGCTGCACAACCGCTGTGCGCTTATAAAATTTTATTGTAGAAGAATAATAATGATAATTCAGTGATACGGCGTTTATGTCTTTAAACTCTTTAGATAGCAAGATCGGGTTGACCGACGGTCTATTGATAATAAGTCGCTCACCGCCAAAAGTTGTCAACCCAACATTCATCATTTGCTGAAAAACATAACCGTCAAACAATAGTTTGTTTCCCTTATGGATCTCATCCAACTTCAGTTTAACCAAGTCCGTTTGATTAGCCAGCCATTGAAAGGATACATAATAAGTACCGATACTATCCAGCAAATTTTTGGGTTTTATATACCTGAGCAGGCCTGAACTTTTCATCTGGTCAAAAGATTTTGAATTGGTATAATAATAGCCAAGATTTGCGGTAACGCTTCTTGCTGTAAAATAGGCAGAGGGGGTATTTGTAATATCGGAGTGTAGTATTTCAATAAGTGAATCAGCCATCTGTATGCTATAGTCATTTCGATCTAATACCGAATCAAACAGTAATATATCTGTTTGCAGATCGGATATCAAAGAGTTCATCTGTGTCTTCACTTCTTTTTTATGCAGGATCCCCTCCCTTAGATTTTCTGCATAAAATCCTAATGAGACCGCAAGAAACAACATTAAAAACTCCCAGAGATAATGTGTCCATTTTTTTCTTGCGCTGTGAGTGTGAGAATGTACTTCCATAAATTTTTATTTCAGGTGATACTCCTTTTTAAAAAGAGCAATTAACCCTTCGGCTACAGAAATTGCTGTTTGAATTGATTTATTTGTAAGTCGATAGGATGTTTTTATGTAGATCACCTTGATCACAAATTCGTTGATATCCTTTGGGGTAGCGCTAAGTGGGGGCGGGTTACCCGTATAGCGGGATATCAGACCTTTATCATCTACCATGTCATTCCACACATATCCATCTAATACTTTACCAACACTTGTATAGTAAATGTCAAGCCTGACGTTGTTTTCACGTTCCTGCTGATTTAAAATTTCCTTTATGACCTCATTATCATAAATAACAATGCTGTCTGCAACTTTTTTGTTCCGGATAAGTCTTAAACTTCCTGAACTTTTTAATTGTTGGATCGTCCTGTCATGATATTTAAACTCATCCATTCTGCCAAGAAACCTCGCATAATAATAAATGTCATTCAAAGTGTTTTCATTCTTTTGTTTCAACAAAAAAACAAGTGAATCATAATAATTGATATATCTTTTGCGAACATCGAATGAGTATTTCAGTGAGGCAATATCCAGCTCTACATCCTTTATTAAAGAATTTATATATTGTTTTTCCCGCTGGTGCTCCACCTGGTGCTCTCTGAAATTTTCTGCCAGGAAGCCACAGAACACAGCAAGGAATAGCATAAGAAACTCCCAGAAATAATGTGTCCATTTTTTTCCAGTCTTATGGGAATGGTGGTGTACTTCCATATACTTTTATTTCTCCAAAGGAGTCCGCCGGTCGGCGGACAGGTGATATTCTTTTTGTAAATATTCTATTAATTCAACCCCGGCATTTTTTAATTCTTCATCAACGCTCAATATTCCTTTTTTTGTGCCATGCATATAAACCGAAAAAACGGAGAGTTCCTGTAATAATTCATTATCAGCAGTACGCAATGAAGGGTTTTCCCTTGTTCTTTTGATCTCTGAATTACTCCCTTCCATTTTTAAAAACACAGCAGGGTCAAAAATTTTTGCTGCTATTTTTTTGTATTCATTGAATTCAGTTTCATTTACTGATTCCAATAACCTTATCAATGGAAACTTTTCATAATAGTCCATGATCTTATTGGAAGTGTTTATGTCCCTGATAAGTCGAAAATTGCCTGAGTTTTTTAGTTGCTCAAAAGTTCTGTTGCTGGTTGATAAAGGATTTAGTCGTGGTCCAATCCTTGCCAGGTAATATAGCTTTCCGGTATTATCACCGATCGACTTAGGTGTGTTTAAAATGGTGATCACACTATCCATCCTTAAAAGGCCTGACTGCAGGTGTAAAATATGCTTAGATAAAGTTTCCTGATCGCTTTTCAAATCGGCGATCAAAGATCTTATGTATTGTTTTTCCCGCTGATGTTCGATCGTATGCTCCAGTTGATATTCTGCTAAAAAACCACAGAATACAGCAAGGAATAACATTAAAAATTCCCATAGATAATGGGTCCATTTTTTTCTTGGCGTGTGAGTGTGTGCATGTACTTCCATAAATAATTATTTCAGATGATATTCTTTTTGGAGATCACTTATCAATTCAATAGCCAGTTCTTCAGCACTTTGCAGTCGGCCCTCATTAAAGCTGATATTTCTTTGTTGGACAACGATCATATTCAGCATCGCCCTGATCTCCTCTCTTTTATTTTCCAGCGATTCTGTTTTAACAGCAAAGCAATTTTCCCTGGTCTCTTTGGACATTGTATCCAGCGACAATAATCGATACTTTGATATATCATGGTGAAACCCGGGCTCAAGAATTTCATTTATCGGTTTCAATAACATGTTACCTCTTGTCTGATGATTATTGAATTCTCCTTCAATTTCATTTACCAGGGCATCATATTTCATCAGCTTTTCCAACAATTGGTAATCCTTAAAATATCTCAGGCCGCCCGAGTTTTTAATTTGTTGAAATGTTGCCCGGTTCCAGGAAAGAGGAACCGTCCAATACATAAACCGGGTATAAAAAGAAAATTCTGCCGCTTTCCGGCCCTCTAACCTTGTTTTACTAATTGTTAGCAAGCTATCCGCAATGGCAATAAATATCCTGCCTGATCTTTTCTGAACCCTGATAGCGGCGGTATCGTTTTGCAGATCCTGCACCAATGATCTTGCAAATTCCTTTGCCCTTTGTTGTTCTACTTTATGTTCACGAATGTTTTCTGCCAAAAACCCACAGAAAACAGCCAGGAACAACATTAAAAACTCCCAGAGATAATGTGTCCATTTTTTTCTTGAAGTGTGAGTGTGGCTATGTACTTCCATAATATTATATTACTTATTTCAAATCATAACTACGACGGAGCTCTTGCAAAAGTTTATTATTGGTTCTTATATAGTCATTCATCTGCAGCGACCGCGTTGATGCCATCATCGTTTTATAGAACATGATCATATTGGTGGCTTCACCCCTGTCAAATGATCTTAGGTTTAATATGCCTGCTTTGATCACAGTATCCATTTTTCGATAGCGATCGATCAGGTCAATATTATAGGCTGTCTCATCGATCTTTCTCAATTCATTTATCCAGTTAAAATCATAATGCTGCAGAATAAATGGTTTTATGGGGCTGGCAAAGAATTGGTATTCCTGTTCGTTTCGGTAGCGAACATTGTTGATGGCAACGCTTATATCACCAAATAGTTTTTGCAGCACAGAACTTTTAAAATACCGGAGCGAACCCGAACTTTTAAGCTGGCTAAGTATTCCGTCTTTGGGTTCAAATGTGTAACTGTTTATAAGATAGAATACAGTTGTATAAGCAGGGTAAAATTCTTTTGGCAGATCTGTTAATGAACCTTCCTTTAAATAGTGTTTGAGATAATCACAGTCTCTTTCTTTGTCAAGTCTTGTCATTAATTTATTTCCCGCTGCAATGGAATCTGCAAAAAATTCATCATATAATTCATTGGCATATTGTTTTTCCCGCTGGTGCTCTACATAATGTTCCCGTTCGTTCTCTGCAAGGAAACCACAGAATACAGCTAGAAATAACATTAGAAACTCCCAGAAATAGTTTTTCCAGCTTTTCTTTCCATGAGAATGTGAATGCGCATGCACTTCCATAATTGATATTTAATGCCGACCTAATTGTTTATTTATTAAAATTTCCATTTCCGCACAAGCTTCTCTTGCGTCTCTGAATGCATCCAGGCTTCTTCTTAATCTTTCCAGTCGCAATGTAAGGGCCGCTCCCATATCATGACGAAAAACAGCAGCGTCGTTTCCAGTTAGCACATCATGATGATTCGCCAGTTTTTCTGTTTTAACAGGATCAGAGTGGTTACTTGTATCAAGATTTAGCTGGCAGGTAAGATCGTAGCTTTTATAGAGAGCGGGAATAAATAACTCTGTATAATATTTTTTTTCAAACTCTTGGTTGCGGTATTGCGCAAAATTGGTGATGCGTTCATAGTCCATCATTTTTTTAAGGAACTCTATATTCCCTATATACCTTAATGAACCGGATGATTTCATTTGTTCATATGTTTCTTTCCGCACCAAAAAATTTCTCACCCAAACCGCACCCAGTCTTTTGGCAAATGCGGCCCTGTTTATTGTGGTGCTATCCTGCAATAACCAATTCACTAATGCATCATGATTAATAATAATTAGGCGGTCTTGTTTTAAAAGCGAATCAAGATTGCTGATATTGGTTCGTACATCCAGCAACATGCTTTGCAAGAATTTCTCCGCTCTTTCTTTTTCGATCTTATGTTCCAGTTGATACTCGGCCAGGAAACCGGAGAATACGGCGAGAAACAACATGATAAATTCCCAGAAATATGCTTTCCAGTTTTTCTTTCCGTGAGAATGTGAATGGGCATGTACTTCCATAAAATATTTATTTCAAATGATATTCTTTTTTGATCAACTCCATCAGTCTTATTGCTCTTTCTTTAATTTCAAAATACCTGTCTATTTCCTGTCTTGCATACGCTTTTTCCAGCATCATAAAATTTAATTCCTCATTCAGATCAGTTGTATTAATTCTTATGGTAAGAGAATCCGGAATATTGGCTATGATCGCCCCGCTTTTATTGGCAATGTATAAAGGCAATAGGTCGGCAGCATTAAATAGTTTTTCAAACTGCCGGTTGCCAACCAGCGAATTCTCGACATAGAAATCATTGTATAAAATTGTTACTTCACAACGCTGATCATAGGAGGAAATTGAATCTGCAATTTGCTTGTTACGTACTAACCGCATTCCTCCTGCATTTTTCAGTTGGTTAATGGTAATGACATTGCGTATGAACCTTGCGTCAAAATTTGTTCTTCTTATTGTTCTGAATAGTTGTCCTGAAATTGTTTTTGCACCAGGATGTCCGTTAAAAAATAAGAATACCGAATCAATTGCGCCGATCCTTCTAAGTTTTAGCGGAATGCCATTAGTAAGTGTGGCTGTATCCGCCGACAGATCGCTTAACAATGATGCCATATATTGCTTTTCCCGCTGGTGCTCTACCATATGTTCCCGCCCGTTTTCTGCAAGGAAACCACAGAACACCGCAAGGAACAACATTAAAAACTCCCAGAGATAATGGGTCCATTTTTTCCGAGTTGTATGAGCATGTGCATGTACTTCCATAAAAGATTATTTCAGGTGATATTCTTTTTTAATCAAATCTATCAGCCGGGCCGCTTTAAGTTTTATTGTTGTTTGAAGATCCACATCCAGTTTTACCACGAGCTGAAAAGTTTTTAGACCGTTCAGGTATTCATTGACATATTGCGCTTCGATTTTTACGGGTGTAAAAGGTGTCGGTGGCTTTCTATCATATGTGGTATCTGCATACAATCGTAACAATTCTCTGCCGTCAAATAATTTTTGTAAACTCTTTGTCAGGTCAACCATCAAATTGGTTTCATAAATATCCCGCAAAGCCATTCGTTTTATTTGCTGATCATATGATTGTATAGAGTCTACTACATTTCTTTGTCTGATCAATCGTAATCCCTCTGAAGTTTTTAGCTGGTCTAGTGTTCCGCTGTTTTGAAAAAAAGAGGTATGACCAAAAAGTTTTGCCGCTAATGTATAACCAGCCGCCGGAACCGATACACCGTTGTGATTAAGAAAGAAAATAATTGTTGAATCTATATTACGCAACCGGTCAAGCCGGTATAATCTTATTCGGGAAAATTGAGCAGTGTCTGATTGAAGATCTTCCACAAGAGAAACCATAAATTCCTTTTCTCTGCGGTGCTCTACCAAGTGTTCCCGTTGGTTTTCAACAAAAAATCCGGCTGTCACGGCAAGGAACAACATAAAAAATTCCCATAGATAATGTGTCCATTTCTTTTTTGCGGTGTGTGTTTCTCCTGGAACGAGATGTGAATGGTGGTGTACTTCCATTAAATGATATTTATTTGTTTAACTGAAAGGAGGTTTTAGCAAATGGATGATGGCGGTCTTAAAAGGGTGGTGATAATAACTGGAAAAGATAATTATTTTTCTGTCTATAGTTATAACTTTTTATCTTCATTTCAATGGGATCAAACACTTCTTTTGATGTAATTGTAATTGGTGTTGGTTCTATGGGATCAGCTACCTGCTATTATTTATCAAAGCGTGGCTATAAAGTGTTAGGCCTTGAGCAATTTGATATCTCACATGAGTTGGGTTCACATGCGGGCCAAAGTCGCATCATTCGCAAAGCATATTTTGAGCATCCCGCTTACGTTCCGCTACTTGAAGGGGCTTATAAAAATTGGAAAAGATTTGAGCAAGAAACCGGTGAGCAACTTTATTTCAAAACAGGGCTTTTATATGCTGGCACTTCAAGTAATGAAATGATCACAGGAGTAAAACAATCCGCAACACTTTATAATATTGAGCTGGAACTATTGAACAACGCTGATGCTGTCAAACGCTTTCCGCAATTCTTATTCCCTGAAAGTTTTGAAATATTATTTGAACCAGAAGCAGGGTTTCTGCCTCCGGAAAAATCGATCAGGCTTTATGCTTCACAGGCAAAAAAAAATGGAGCGACCATAAACACTAATGAAAAGGTAATAGAATGGAAAAAAGATGGAACCAACATAATTATAAAAACAGATAAGAGTTCTTACCAATGCAAAAAACTTATTATTACTGCCGGTGCATGGGCTGGTAAAATGATACCCAACTTTTCTGATAAAATAAAAGTGACAAGACAATTTGTTGCCTGGATAAAAACAAAAGATGACAGGCAGTTTGCGCTAAATAATTTTCCCTGTTGGATGATCGGTGATGATGACCAGCATGGCTGCTATTATGGTTTTCCTTTGCTTGACACTAAACAGTTTGGCGAACCGGCTGGATTAAAACTGGCCCATCATTTTCCAAAGGAAGTTACCGATCCCTACAAGGTAGATCGTCGGGCAACAGAAAATGATATTCAAGATTTGAAATATTGTTTGGATAAATATTTACCGGGAATTTTTGATTCAATTTTTCATACAAAGATCTGTTTGTATGCAAATTCTCCCGATGAAAATTTTATAATTGATAAACTTCCGGGCTATGAAGAAAATGTTTCAATAGCATGTGGGTTTAGTGGTCATGGTTTTAAATTTGCTTCGGTGATTGGAGAAATTCTTGCTGATCTTGCAGTAGAAGGCAGATCAGATTTTCCAATTGAGTTTTTAAATGCAAAACGTTTTGTTTGATATATTCTAGAGAACGTAGGGAATAATTGCTTTCCGGTTTGCAGGATAATCAACAAATTTTTCTTTATACCAATTATGATGTGCTAATGCCCGGGGAATAAGATTAGCCGCTGTCCAGATAAAAAAAGTAAGAGCAGGAAGATTCCAGCAAAGAATGGCAAAACCAAACCACTCAATTAGTTCACCAAATAAATTTGCGCAACTTACTTTATTAAATAACCAACTGTTTGGAATTTTATAAGTTGTTTCTGTTGGTTTACGCAGGTTGATCAAAATATTATCTGCCTTCCAGTTTATAATTAGTCCTATAAAAAATAAACTGATCCCGGTTATAAACCTTGGGTCACTAAGCCACTCATTTGTATAACTGGCGAAATGAGTAAAATAATAACCGAAAGAAAAACCATTCATGATATTGAAGAAAATCGCAGAACCCATAATAGCGATTGGCATCTTCTTGCCTTTTGTATGTAATCGAAAGGGAAAAATGAAAATACGATTGATATAATGAAGACTGAATAATCCAATCATTATTAAATAAGGAAAAGAAAATAATATTATGTCAGGAAAGATCAATAGATATAAAACGACCAGTACCGGTAACTCCATTATCATCCATCCCCATTTATTAGAAATAAGCGGCCCCCACCTGGAAGTAGTATGACGACCATAAGGCGCCGTGATCTTCATTAAGACAAAGAATACAATGACTGCCAAAATGGTCCAGCTATATAAAATTGTTTGATATGTGGACCATGAAATTGAAAACATGCATGTTTATAAGAAGGACAAGATAATATTTAAATTATATGCTAACTTCATTTTATACATTTCAAAAATAATTTTATGAACGATCGTCGCCGTTTTTTACAAACATCTGCAACGCTTTTTGCCGGGGGCACATTACTGTCATCTTTCGACAAACAACCATTCAGCATTTTTAAAAATAAAGTAATGCCGGGTGATCAGTTGAACATCGGCGCAATTGGCATCAACGGCATGGGCTGGAGTGATCTTAGTGCTGCAATAAAAATTCCGGGAGTAAATGTTGTGGCGCTTTGTGATGTTGATAAAAACGTATTGGATAAACGAATGAATGATCTTTCAAAAATGAATGTAGATATAACGAAAGTGAAAACTTATGGCGACTACAGAAAATTACTGGAGCAAAAAGATATCGATGCGGTCATCATCGGTACACCGGATCATTGGCATGCATTGATAATGATGCAGGCGGTTGAAGCAGGTAAACATGTGTATGTAGAAAAACCGGTTGGTAATTCAATTGAGGAATGCAGGGCAATGGTTGCTGCTCAAAAAAGATATAATAAAATTGTACAGGCCGGTCAATGGCAAAGAAGCCAGCAACACTTCAGAGATGCCGTTGATTTTATAAGAACAGGACAATTGGGAAATATAAGAACCGTAAAAGTCTGGTGTTACCAGGGATGGATGAAGCCCGCTGAAAAAGTTCCGGATTCAGATCCGCCAGCAGGTGTTGATTATACAATGTGGCTTGGTCCGGCTCAAAAAAGAAAATTCAATGCAAGTCGTTTCCATTTTAATTTCCGCTGGTTTTGGGATTATGCCGGTGGTTTGATGACTGACTGGGGCGTTCACTTAATGGATTATGCAATATTTGGAATGAATGCAGATGTTCCAAAAACTGTTTCTGCACTGGGTGGAGATTTTGCCTATCCTGATCTTTCGCAGGAAACACCGGATACAATGGGCGCATTGTATGAGTTTGATAAATTCAATTTGATATGGGATCATGCAATGGGAATAGATAATGGTTTGTTTGGAAAAGACCATGGCATTGCATTTATTGGTAATAATGGAACACTGGAATTGGATCGTGGTGGATGGGAAGTGATAGAAGAAAACAGAAGCAAGGATAAGGTTAAGGTCGAGAGAAAGAAGCCAACAGACAATGGTTTGCAAAAACATTGGGAGAATTTTGTTACTGCTATAAAATCAGGAAAACAGGATGATCTGAATTGTCCTGTAAGTACCGGCGCCCATATTGCCACCGTTTGCCAATTAGGAAATATTGCATTCAGGTGTAAAGAAAAAATTACATGGGATAAAACAAAAGAGCAATTGACAAATGAAAAATTGAATCAGCAATATTTATTTGCACAATATCATAATGGATATAAGCTTCAAAAAGTTTAATCCTGTTGAAAAATAAAAATAGAGTTATCCCCATCTATTAAACTCTCTTTAATATCTGCTGTCTGTACAGACAGCTCATCAACCGGTATGCACTCCACTTAAGAATAAATTGATTTTCAAATCATAGAATATTATTATCAAATCACTTTACTTGTTGGCACAGTTTTTTGTAATTATTGACCGATGGCCGAGTTCCTGGTTAACATCTATAAAACCTAAAGCCAATGTTTCTGTATTCTGTAAAATAAATACAGAAGAAAAAGATTCAAATGATTAAATCCATATTCTGAATTTCTCTTGTTATCCTTCATCCGAATATTCCGTCCCGCAAATGCGGGACGGAATATTCCTTAAAAAATTTTGTAGCAGGTGATAAGTGAAAAATGTTTTCTAGTCTAGCAATAGCCGGACAGCTCTATGAGAGCACGGAGCTGCTTTTTTGCAGCTCCTCTTTTATTTTAATTCGTTTTTTAATGCGACCACTGTTTTCTTTTCACTGCCAACAAAAATTTTATCCTCCATGATAATAACAGGGCGTTTCAGAAAAGTATACTCATCCAGGATGTATTGACGATAATCTTTTTCTGTTAAAGATTTATCCTTTAGTTTCCATTCTTTATACTTAATTGCACGGCGACTAAATAAAGCCTCGTAAGTTCCCGCCATTTTCTTCATTTCATCCAGTTGAGCAGGAGTTATTTTTTCAAATTTGATATTCTGAAGTGTAAATTTTTTACCGATCAGCTTATCAATTCCCGTTTCTTCAAACAAGGCCAGGCTGGTGGTACAATGGCCGATAGTGTAGATCTTTTTCATATTGTTCGTTTTTTCCAGCGGCGATCACCGCGAATGTTGAATTCAGCAAATATAACATACAGGTGTGCCGCGGCCGCTGCGTGAAATAAGCCGAATAGAATTACCGAACGATGAACGGATTGCGACCCTTCCGCTTCGGCAAGCTCAGCGTCTGGGTAAACCGGGGTGCTGTTGTTGAACGAACAACAGGATGATGAACGGAGCGTCGCAACCGGAGCTCAATCAAGGCTCAAAGCCGGCACCAAAATCTCTTTTCTTCATTCGTAAACAGGCCCGTGCTTTGCTGGTTATATTTGCATATAATTTGTGAGTTATGATAAAAACTGGTAACCCGATCATCAGCATTTATACGGAAATGACCCCTAACCCCGAGACGATGAAGTTTGTGGCAAATAAACTTTTATATCCGGGCAAGAGCATTGATTTTCCTGATGTGGAAACTGCAAAACCTTCTCCACTGGCAATTGAATTGTTTGGCTATCCTTTTATTAAGGCTGTTTTTATTGCCAGCAATTTTGTAACGCTGACAAAAACTCCTGACACTGATTGGAGCGACGTGATCCCAAGTGTTCGCCAGTTTTTGAAAGAATATTTGGAAGAAGGTAAACCCGTAATAAATGAAGAAGAAATAGTAACGACCAAAAAAGAAAGCAGCAACGAGATCAGCGCTGATGATGACGATGTGGTAAAACGTATTAAAGAATTACTGGAAAATTATGTAAAACCTGCAGTTGAAATGGATGGCGGCGCTATACAATTTAAAAGTTATGATGAAGGTGTTGTGAATCTGATGTTACAGGGAAGTTGCAGCGGTTGTCCTTCGTCAATGATAACATTGAAGGCAGGTATTGAAGGAATGATGAAGAGAATGATACCGGAAGTAAAAGAAGTGGTGGCAGAAGCGGAATGAGCCACGATCTCCATGATTAAAATGGATTTTGAGGAAAATATTTAGGCGGACATTGTGTTCGCCTTTTTTATTTTATGTTTACTGTATAATAACCAACTGATGAATGAATCAAACGCCTATGCAATTGGGACTACAGAGCTGAATTATATGTTTCGCTATGGAAGAAAAGTAGTGAATAATGTAAGTTTAAGAGTTCCTGAAGGAAGTATATTCGGATTCCTGGGTCCGAATGGTGCCGGTAAAACAACTACTATAAGACTGCTTACCGGTATGCTTGAAAACGATCGTGACAATATTTTTATTCACGGCAAATCATTAAAGAAAAATATTCCCGGCATTTTCAAAGGCATCGGCTCACTGATAGAAACCCCTTCGCTTTATCTTCATTTAAATGCAAGGGATAACTTAAGAGTGATAACCCGTTTGCGTAAAATGGATGACAGTCGTGTGGATGAGATATTACAAATTGTGGGCTTATTTAATGATCGTAAAAGAAAAGTAAAAGAGTATTCGCTGGGTATGAAACAACGATTGGGTGTGGCAATGGCATTGCTACCAGATCCATCACTATTAATTCTTGATGAGCCGGCAAATGGTCTTGATCCTGCAGGTATCATAGAAATAAGAGAGATGCTGAAAAGACTGAACAAAGATCATGGCAAAACAATATTTGTATCGAGTCATTTATTGAATGAAGTGGAAAAGACATGTACACATGTTGGCATCATACATAAAGGTGTTATGCAATTCCAGGGAACAATGGCTGACTTGCAAGTAAGTGCCGGTCATGGTAAGCTGGTAACGATAAAAGTGGATGATACAGCAAAATGGAAAAATCTTGTAACGGAAAAATATCCGCAGGCAACAGCCTTGGTTAGTAATGAATTTGTCTTACCGGTGGAAAATAGTGATGATGTTACAAGCATAACACGTGAATTAGTAACGCAGGGAGTGCCGGTTAGAGGAGTTCGCACAAATGAAGGATTGGAAGAATGGTTTATTAAAATGACATCAAACTAATTGTTATGAATTTCTTTTCTGATTATATAAAAGCATTTAAAGCAGAGTGGTTGAAACTAAGAAACTCGGGAATGTTTTGGCTGGTATTAATAATGACAGCTTTTATCCCGGCGCTCTTTACAATAGTTGGTTTAGTTGTAGAAGAAAGTGGTATTGCTTCCGTCAATACCGAGAATTCCTGGAAGTCACTTGTTGTTAATTGTTTCACCGGTTTTGGAATTTTTTTCTATCCGATCTTTCTTACACTGGTGGTGATACGGCTTACACAAATGGAACATCGCGGAGGAGGATGGAAGCTGATCGAAGTACAACCGATCTCTAAGATCTCACTCTATCTTGGCAAATTCAGCATATCAGTATTAGTGGCGTTTATGTGCATCCTGACATTAATTCTGTGGAGTTTATTAAGTGGTACGATCATCATGCTGGTTAAGCCCGGCTCGGGCTTCTCAAAATTTTCTATCCCGATCGAATTTATTAGCGGCCTTGGATTGCGTTTACTTATAGCCGGGCTTGGTATATTGGGCATTCAATATTTATTTTCAGTTATTATCAGTGGCTTTATCTGGCCATTTGCTATTGGCCTTGTTGGTACTATTACCGGAACTATATTATTTGGATTTCGAAAAGCATTGTGGTGGCCATATATTGCGACTGGGCTTACGGTAACAAATCCGCAGGGCAGTAGTGCAGGAAACTTCCTGATGTATTATGAATGGTTGAGCATTGCATGGATGTTGATCGCATTGTGGCTCGGTTTCCAATGGTATCAACGGAAAACTTTTAAACGGGCATTTTTTAACCCTCTGCCCAGGCTGCTATATATGTTTGTGCCTATCATCTTATTCATTGCATCTTTTATATATATAAATAAACCAGTTCAACTCCCTTCACATAAGCGTACAGTGGTAGCAGGAACTCTCGAATCAAAAGATCAATTTCCAACGGCTTACCTGCTTGCCCAACCACTTATGGATACCATTCTTGAAATTCCCATTACCGATAATCGTTTTCATGTAAGTACAGATAAGGCAATTCCGGCAGGCGCCTATTTATTTAATGTAGGAAGCATTACTCAACAGGTTTTTTTTGGAAACAAAGACAGTTTGTTTCTTAAAATAAAAACAGATGGCAGAAGCAACCGGGTAGATATAACAGGAAACAGGATGGCCGAAAATGAATACCTGCGAAATGGGAGAGACGGCAACGACGGTGGTGATATATATTACCTGGAAAATTATGGTTATGAAATGAAACCAAAGGCATATGCAAACGAGGTAATGCGACTTTGGAATAAAAATGTGGACTGGCTTAATAATTTTAAAACCGCTGACAACCTTAAACCAGGTGATGATTTTATTGCCTTGCAAAAAAAATTGATCTCTCTTTTTTATTTAAAACTACTTGATACGAGGTATGTACAATGGTTCAGGATCTATCATCCAAATGAAACACTGGAATATCCAAAATCTGTTGAGGCTATCAGGAATACAGCGAACTATAATGATAGTACTTTGATAAGTTATTCGCAATATCGAAACAACTTCGCTGATTATTTTCAGCAAAAGTATAGACTGAGTCTTTCTAACGACAGTGCTTATATTTCTAAACTATCTACTGTATTGCCGGCTGGTGCGGTTAGGGATTATCTTATCTACAATAAATTAAAAGAAGCCATCGGCAGAATAAGAGATACTACGAGAAGAGAGATATTGATCGCAAAGTTTGTCCCAATGATCGCTCAACCCAAAATTCAGCAAGTACTACTGGCGCAGCATTTTTTGCTAAAGAGCCTGGGTCGTGGGAGACAAGCTCCGGATTTTGTTACAATAGCGTTGAATAAAGACACATTTTCTCTGAAGAATTTCCAGGGAAAATATGTTGTAATAGATGTATGGGCAACATGGTGCGGACCATGTCGTGTTCAATCACCCAGCTTTGAACTACTTGCCGAACAATATACGAGTCCTTCAGTTGCTTTTGTTGCATTATCCATTGATGATAACAAATGGGCATGGCAAAATGAGGCCAGTGAAAAATCTTTAGGAGTGATGCAGTTGCGTGTAAATGATAAAAACATTTTTGGACAAGCTTATGGTATTGAATATATACCCCGGTATATTTTATTAGGTCCTGATGGTAAAATAATCAATGCACAAATGCCTGAACCGAGTAATCAACTCTTTGAAGAAACATTAAGAAGAGAAATTCCAGGGTTGGCAAGCTTATAAAGAAACTATTTATCTGAGTTATAGTAAGTTTTACAGAGCAAGGTATTAAAGATTATATAAAAGGTTTGTGATACAAGTATTCAATCCGTAACTTACAATAAACTTAAGGTTATGATCGTAGTATATATTATCCTTGGACTTGTTGCTTTGTTGCTCATTGTTGCAGCGATGCTTCCCAAAAGTTATAATGTTGAAAAATCAACGATCATTAATAAAAGTGTTGCTGATGTAATGAATCGTGTTGGTGATCTTAATCATTATAGCAAATGGAATCCATGGCAACAAATGGATCCAAATGCAAAATCAACAATCACAGGAACTCCGAAAACACCGGGTCACCGATATGATTGGGAAGGAAAAAAAGTAGGCGTTGGCAGCTTAACACTTAGGGATATTGACAATAAACATATTCATTTTGATCTTGAATTTTTAAAACCATTCAAAGCAAAAGCAAAAGACAACTGGTTATTTGAGCATTGGGGTAACGGCAGTGAAACAAAAGTAACCTGGCAAAACAGTGGCGAACTTCCCTGGCCAATGGCAAGCTTGATGGGTCCGAAGATTACCAAAGATCTTAATGTGCAATTTGTAACAGGATTAAACAATCTGAAAAAACTTTGCGAGGGATAGGCTTAAAATTCTTTTTTTACCCATTTCACTTTTCTTTCTCTAAGATATTCAAGTATAAAATCAAAACAGTTTTTATGTTTGCCGACAAGTTCTGGCGGAAACACTCCCTTTTCATTGAATAAGTTTTGTGCAAGTAAATTCACAGCAGCCGTACAAGTATACCCGGTTGTACGAGCCATTGAAGAAATTTTTGTTTCATGATCATAAAAGTCAAGGAGGTTCCATTCAATTGTTTTTGATTCGCCATCTTTTTTACCGATCAGTTTTACTTTCATCACGGTTAATTCTTCTTCTTCTAATCCAAGCTTCCATTCGTTAAATAAAATTTGCGAAGTTACTTTTAACGGAGAAATTTTTGATCCATTAATATCAATTGGAGTTTCGTTAAAGAAGCCGCTTTCTTTTAATGAAATGATAATATCCACATGCCCGGGGTAACGCATTGTCTTTTCTTTTTGATTCCTGATATGCGGCATTGTATACAACAATGAACGAAGTCCATCAGTATTGAATGCTTCAAGTGTTCCAAGGTTTTCAAAATGTATCCATTCTACTTCACTTAGTGCCGGCCTTGCAATGATGTGCCCATTTTCCATCAGTCGTGCAGGTCTTATATATTCTTCAATTACGTCAGCAGGTGAGAAAGGCGCTTTATATTGAAACGGCTTCTTCCTAACTTTTGGTAAGCCGCCAACATAGATCTCCAGCGCATTAATTTTCATTTCTTCGTTATAACGGCCAACAATGAAATTACTCATGCCTGGTGCCACACCGCAATCAGTGATCACTGTCACTCCTTTTTCTTTAGCAAGTTTATCTAACTGTAAAACGTCTTCCGGGAAAAAAGAAATGTCAACAATATTCTTTCCACAGTTAATTGTAGCTTCCAGTGTTTTGTATCCTATAAATCCAGGAACCGCCGTCACTACGATATCGAATGAAGCAAGTAATTGAGGATACAATGAATAATTCTGTAGATCTGCTTGTTGCGTTTCAATTCTTGGATTTCTTTTTCGCAGCAGATCAAGATTGTCATTGCTCACATCAAAAGCGGTAACATGATGACGGGAAGCAAGATCCATTGCGATAGCACTACCAACCATTCCTGATCCAAGCACAGCAACTTTCATATAGCAAATTTTTGGAAAGCAAAGATGCGAAAATCGGAACACGGATGACACAGATGAAAAGGATTTACACAGATTTATCCGTGATTATCGAACCAACTCGTGTTATCCGTGTTCCTTTTCTTTAAAATTTGAACGACTTGGTAATTAATTTACGCAAGTTTCGGGTTGATTCCGCTTTTGCCTGTAAATAGTTTTGTACTAAATTGAAAACAATGACAGATTACGAACGTATACAAAAAGCGATTGAATTCATTCAAGCCAATTTTCAGCAACAACCTGATCTTGATGCAGTGGCTAAAGAGGTTTATTTAAGTCCATTTCATTTTCAGCGGATGTTTAAAACTTGGGCAGGAGTAAGCCCCAAAAAATTTTTGCAATACATCAGTTTGCAACATGCTAAAAAACTTCTGCACCAGCATACCGTAAGTGACACTGCGTATGAAACTGGTCTATCAGGTTCAAGCCGCTTGCATGATCTTTTTATTAGCATTGAAGGAATGACACCGGGAGAATATAAAAATGGAGGCGAGGAGTTACAGATCAATTATAGTTTCGCCGAAACTCCGTTTGGAAATATTATAGTTGCTTCAACAACAAAAGGCATTTGCCATCTTGCATTTGCCGAAAATGAAAAAGATGCATTGCAACAATTGCAGTTACAATTTCCAAAAGCACAATACAGGCAAGTAGTTGACACGATCCAGCAAAACGCCCTATTCATTTTTACACAGGACTGGAAAGATCTTTCAAAAATAAAATTGCATTTAAAAGGAACCCCATTCCAAATAAAAGTATGGGAAGCATTATTGAAAATTCCAATGGGAGATGTATCAACTTATTCGGGTATTGCAAATACAATTAACAATCCAAATGCATCAAGAGCAGTCGGAGCCGCTATTGGTGATAACCCTGTTGCATTTTTAATTCCTTGTCACAGAGTAATTCGATCAACGGGTGATTTTGGACAATACCATTGGGGAAGTGTGAGAAAAACTGCGATGATTGGCTGGGAAGCGGCGAAAACGAATGCTGAAAATTAATTCATCGTTTTGGAAATTGATGGAATAAATTTCAATTGATTTTCAGTAAGAATTTATGACAGGAGTTGTGTATATTTAAGAGGTAGCGGTAATTACATAGACAATGAAGATTTGCCAAAACTGTTCAACAGAAATTCAAGATACATTTAACTTTTGCCCAACCTGCGGTTCAGACCTTGGAAAGCCGATTGTTTGTAAAAACTGTAATTATTCCAATGAACCAAATTCAAAATTTTGTCAAGAATGTGGAGAACCTTTATTTGAAAAATTTAAAAGAAAAACAACAAGTACACAGATAGAAAAGCCTGAATTGGTTGAATTACCAGAACCTCCATCAAATGGAATAACAATTGAATTTCCTTTTACATCAGCACAATCGTTCGAGTTTGCTGTTAAAGAAGCTAAACTTTTTGACACCTTTGAACAATTTGGAGAGAACAAAAAAGCAATATATAGAGTTGCGTTAAACGAAAATGAGGTTTACAAGGCAAAGGAGCTTTTATTGCAATTAAAAGGATGGCGAAAGAGAACCGTTTATGTAAATGGGGAGAAAGTATTATGGGATTCAGTATTTGACTTTAGTTGGTGCTATGAACGAAAGCTTTCAAGTTACAAACCTGAGTACTATTGTTTTGGTTATGAAAACGAATGGGATTTTAATGTTTGGGGTTGCATGAGAGCTATGATGCCCTTTGTCAACCACTCACAATGGTTTACTTACGGTAAATGGCTTAACAATGATGGTGACTGGGAGTTTGACAAAGAAAGAATTAAACATGAATTAGCAAAAAATTTACATTCGCACAGATTTTGCCCAGCCCTGAATCCAACCTTGATACAAGAAGTATTAGAAGCAATCCCATCAGTGATTAATCCCAAGAAAAACAAGAATTGGAAATTTATCGAATCATATAGTTCAGTTAACAACGCTTTAGTTTGGACAACCAATCAATATGGATTTGAACAAACGAGATATATTACTGGCGTCTGTCCAGATGGAAAAGGATTTATAAAAGATTTGACTGATAATATTAAAAATAAGCTACCTGATTTTATTACTTGAGACGGGATAGAAATTTTTATTCCTATACAACTATTACTATAGTACTTCTCCCGCTACATGTAGCAACTTTACCTGTGACATAAAACCCCACTATTTATTGATAGTGGAGAATTATCCTCATCTTATAAGAAAAGAATGCAGGTAAGGCAAAAAACAGTCAGCAATGAAATGAGGCTGAATTTTTGTTCTGCAAACCTTACACTAATCGACCCTGCGAATGTTAGCTAAAACAGCGATGATCATTGATGATGATGAAGACCTTGGCCGTCTATTAATTCCGATGCTCGAAGCAAGGAAGATATTGGCTTTACCGGTCTATTCGTTACACGAAGCTGAAGAATACCTCAGTTATATGAAGCCTACTGTTATTTTTCTCGACAATAGTTTTCCCGATGGATTAGGTATAAATTTTATTCGCAATATTCATCTCGCAGATGAAGCGATAAAAATTATTATGATGACAGCCGATTCAGCGAAATGGATAGAAGAAAAAGCAAAGGCAGAAGGTATCAACTACTTTCTCAGGAAACCATTTAGCATGGAAACGATCAATAAAATCCTCGATAAGCTCAAACTTGGCAGAAAATAGATGTTCAATTAAACTCTCCCTAATTTTTCCAATGTCATATCATTCTTTACGTTGCCCGTATTCAATGTTGTTGCCGGTTCAAACAAAACCACATGCACTTCTTCCTTTGCATTAGGACGATGTTCGACACCACGAGGAACTATTATAAACTCACCTTCATTAATAGTTATGATCTTATCCCGAAACTCCATATCAAAACTTCCTTTCACGACATAAAACAATTCATCTTCGTTATCATGATGATGCCACACAAATGGTCCTTTGAATTTTACCAGTTTTACCATTTGCCCATTCAGTTCGCCGGCGATCTTTGGGCTGTAGTGTTCCGTGAACTGTGAAAATTTTTCGGTAAGGTTTATTTTATCCATAATTATTGAATTGAAATTTTATCCGCTGTCTCTTTTACTTTTTTACGTAATTGATCCATGTCTGCATTCAGATCATCATGTACCAATGCAACACCCATGCGGCGATAAGGTCTTGTTGTTGGTTTTCCGAAAATCCTTATATCGGTATTCGGTTCTTCCAATGCTTTTTCTAATCCTTCTATGGTGAAATGTTCTGCTGTTTTATTAGCCAATATAACTGCGCTGGCCCCGGCTCTTTCAAGATAAATATGAGGTATCGGCAAACCAAGGATTGCTCTTGCGTGTAATTCAAATTCAGAAAAATTTTGTGTGCCGGCCAATGTAACCATGCCGGTATCATGCGGCCGCGGACTTAATTCAGAAAAATAAACTCCATTATGAGTAAGAAAAAATTCAACTCCCCATATCCCCGGGCCCGTTAATGCATCAGTGACTTTCTTCGCCATTTCACAAGCGGCCTCAAAATCTTCAGTGCTTATCGCAACCGGTTGCCAGCTCTCCTGGTAATCTCCTCTTTCCTGTCTGTGCCCTATCGGTGGGCAAAAAAGAGTTTCTCCATTATTTTGAGTAACTGTTAATAAAGTGATCTCGGTATGAAAGGATATAAATTCTTCAATGATCACTTCTTTTATATCTCCTCTTGAATTAGTGACGGCGTACTCCCAAACCTTTTGCTGATCGCTTTCATCTCTCAATACGCTTTGCCCTTTACCTGAGGAAGACATCAATGGTTTTACAACACAGGGCAACCGAATTTCATTTACAGCATTTTTAAATTCTTCAAATGTTGTAGCGTAAAAATATTTTGCAGTTCTTAATCCCAATTCTTTACTTGCAAGATCACGGATAAGTTTTCGGTTCATGGTAAAGTTGGCGGCTCTTGCACTCGGAATTACTTTTATATTTTGTTTTTCATATTCATAAAACCGTTCTGTTCTTATTGCTTCAATTTCGGGAACAATAAGATCGGGCTTATGTCTGGCAACAATTGAATCCATTTGTTCGCCGTTCAACATATCAATTACTTCAAAATCATCTGCCATCTGCATAGCGGGTGCTCCTGCATAACTATCAACGGCGATCACGGTTTGTCCCAATCTTTTTAACGCTATTACTAATTCTTTTCCAAGCTCTCCGCTTCCAAGCAGTAGTATTTTCTTATGCATGCTGCAAAGTAATTTATTTATAAAATAAAAAATCCCGCCGCAGCGGGATTACTAACCCAGTAAAATTTTTTCAATAGAAGAATTGTTCTTTTACAATTTTTCCATCTTTTACTTCATACACAGCGATCTCGTCCATTTTTTGACGACCCATTCCTTTCATAGTACAATCCATTCCCATAGCAACGGTAAAGAATCTGCCACCAACCAGCGGTGCTGATGTAAAACCGCCATGCATTTCCTCTACCATTTCACCAAACTTTTTTCCTTTCTCTTTAATAGCTGCAAGCCCTTCCACCGATTGCATTCCCTGCGACTGAGGAGGTTCAATACTGGCTGCATTTTCTGCAAACAATTCATCCTGGATCTTGTCCCATTGACCGCTTTGTGAAAGTTCATGAAAACGGTTGGCCACTTCCTGGGTTGTCATTACTGCTTCTAGTGTTGACATAGTTTTTGGTTTAAATGTTAAAAAAGGATGAAGAAGCTACGAATATTTTACGGCCGGAAAAATTAAATAATTATGAACCCCGAGATTTGTGGTATGAATGTAGCTTTAGCCATTATAAATAAATTTTTAGCTTGAGATTCCAGTCATTAATTCTTTGTTGCTGTCTTGCCGGATGTGCCGTTAGCAACAATCCCCAGCGTAAAGAAATTAAACAACTTCAAAAAGGTAATATTAAAGACGATACCAGTTTTGTGTATTCGTTGCCATTTGAAAGCGATAAATCTCACCTGATCGTACAAGGCTATTTTGGGGTCTTTTCTCATAAAGAAAGGGCCGCTCTAGATTTTAAAATGAAAAGAGGAACACATATTCTTGCCGCAAGAGATGGTGTAGTAACAAGAGTAAAAGAAGATGGCTCCAAAGGCGGTTGGAACAAAAAATACCGCAGCCAGGGAAATAATATTGTAATTCAACACAGCGATAATTCCCGAAGCGGTTACTGGCATTTACAAAAAGACGGAGCCCTCGTAAACGTTGGTGATACTATCAGGCAAGGACAAATAATTGGACTGAGCGGAAAAACAGGCTATGCCGCCATGCCGCATTTACATTTTATAGTTTGGAAAAGTGATAGTCGTGGGTGGCAGCAAGTGGCAACAAGATTTCAAACCTCAAAAGGAATAAAATACTTACGGCCCTGGAAATGGTATAAAAGCAAAAAAGCAGATGACGCCTTTTGATCAGTTGTATTAACAATCCAGTGTTACTTCTTCTTCCTTTATAACCTGGTTACCGATCTTTATCACTTCATTTACCAGTACGTCAAAATCATTCGTTATTGTGCGATGATTAACATTAGCAACACGTATACAATAATTGCCATGTAACCTAGTATATGAAGGCGCTGCGATTCCACTCTCCTGTAGTCTCATCAATATTTCTTTATTCAGTTTCTCCAGGTCAAGATCATTTTTTCCCGGGTTAAACCGAAAGCAAACAATGTTTGTAGCGGTTGGTGCTGTCAATTCCAATTGTTCACTTTGTTCTACTAGGTCTGTCAAATACTTTGCTTGTATCAGGTTTTGCCTGATGAGCCTTACAAACTTTTCAATGCCATGCTCCTTTAAGCTCATCCAAACTTTTAAGGCTTTAAAATTTCTTGACAATTCAAATCCAAAATTCGATGCGGGTTCAGGCCCTGCCGCAATACCTCTTTCATTATTTGCGATATAGTCTGCCTGTAATGCAAAAGTTTTGCGATGCATATCAGCATCTTTGACCAGAACCACTCCAGCTTCATAAGGGATCGACATCCATTTATGCAGATCAAATGCTACACTGTCTGCAAACTCCAAACAATCCAGCTCGTCTTCATATTCAGGCAGCAATTTTAATAAAGCGCCAAATGCACCATCAACATGCATCCACAAATTCTCCTTGCAGCAGATCCAAAATATTTTATCCAATGGGTCAATTGCCCCGGTATTTACTGTTCCTACATTTGCCACTACACAAAATGGAATGTTACCATCTTTTTTATCTTCTTCAATAAGCTCCTGCAGGTGTACAGTATCCATTTCATATTTATCATTGACCCTCACTTTTCTTACTCCGTCACTTCCTATTCCAATTATTTCTGCAGCTTTCTGAATACAGCTATGTGTTTCGGATGAAGCATAGATGAACATCTTATTCTGTTCATTGATCCCGGATTTTCTAATAGAACTGCTTACAGAATTCCTCGCAACAATTAGTGCATTCAGATTTGCTACGGATGCACTGCTCACTAAAGCACCGCTGCTTTCACCAGGAAACCCTATCATTTGCTTACACCAATCGATCACTTGTTGATCTACATACATAGGCGACTGGTCACCGATACCAACATTACAATTCATTCCGGCGGCAAGCATCTCTGCCAGCATCCCCTGTGCGGTGCCAGTTCCCATTACCCAACCCCAAAACCTCGGATGTATATTGCCGATATAATATGGAAGAATCTTTTTTTTGAACTCATCATACACCTCGTTGAATTGCTGTGGAGTTTGAGGTAACTTTTCTTTTAAACTATTTTTTGCATCATCGGATGGTTTTCTCCATACGGGTTGATCTTTTATACTCTGCAGAAAATCGATCATGTCGTTCATCATTTCGTTACCAAGTGATCTCAGGCTTTCCCAATTATCAGGGTCAAGCGTTTCTTCCTTTTTTAAAATTCGATTATGCTTATTCATTTAAGTAGCGTTTAATGTTAACGATCTTTTTATCTGTGGGTATTCTTTCATCTTTATTCAGCCATTGTAATAGCGGATCCCACAATTTTGTTTTCATAACCGGGAAAAAGAAATCAGTGTGTCCTATCTTTTTCATACCAATTTCTTTTGGTTTCATATGGTACCAGGTGATGGTGGAATTTTCAAACCTGTTTATTAATTCTTTTACGGCCCTGGGTGGACAACGCCAATCGTCAGCAAATGTGAATGCAAGGATCGGCACGTTTAATTTTCGGTAGTTATTATCAGGGAAGCTGTCAAAAAGCCCGTTTGAATTATCGCACCAACTGGCCCATTCATGAACTACGCCTTCCGGAAGGTTTCCAAAAATATTAAGTGTCTTACCTGGGAAATACCCAAAGACCTTGCTCGATACTCTTACAAAAAGCTTTAATCCCATTATCTTGATCTTGTATTGCCAGGGCCATAATTTAGCACATGATAAAGCACTGCTTACTAAAACTATTTTATTTACGTATTGACTTGCCGGTACCAGCCCTACAATTTCCCCTCCTATCGAGTGTCCGACATAAATAAGTTCCTTCCCATTGCAATTTTGTCTTGCATATAATAGCACTGCATTAATGTCTTGTGCCGCCCATTGGTGCATGCTTGCCTTGTATCCACTTAAGTTTTCTGGTGCCGATTTTCCCACTCCCCTGTAATCAAATGTAATCACCGAAAAACCCTGCTCACAAAAAAATTGGGCGAACGGTTCATAGTATTCTTGTGTCAGTCCTGCTCCGGGGGCAACAATGATGACCTTTTGGTTTGATTCATTTGGTGAATAACAACTGATCCAGATCCGTGTTCCATCGTTTGTTCTGATCGTATTATTTGAACGCATGCCTTGCTACTTTTTAAAACTATACCTGCAAAGTTTAAACAACCATTAGTTTATTTAAGCAGCATTTGCCTGAAACAGTCTGAGAGTTGAGTGAAAAGCCCGTTTTATGAGTATTGGTCTAGGAGAGAAGCTGCATTAACTCCTCTTTTCTATTCTTGGAAACCGGGATCTTCATCTTGTTCTCCATAACGAGATAGCCGCCGTCACCACGAATGAACTCTTTTACCCTGCCCAAATTGATGAGGTGTGAGTTGTGCGGGCGGAAAAAATCGAACTGAACCAACATCTCTTCAAAGTCTTTTAGTGTTTTTGAGATAACTCTTTTCCTGCCCTCAACGAGATAAACATTTGTATAGTTACTATTGGCTTCGCAAACAACAATATCATTCGGGTCGACAAACTCGATACTTTCTTTTGATGCAAGTGCAATTCTCCCCCGTTTACCCTTTCGTTCTGCTTGCACATTGTTCAATAAAAGATCGATCTGTTCAGAAGGGATCTTTTGCTGTGCCTTTTTTAAATGCTTATCAATAGCTTCCTTTAGTTCTTTGTTTTGGACGGGCTTCAATAAATAATCAAGTGCGCTGAATTTTACTGCTTGTATACCGAAGTTGTCATATGCCGTAATAAAAATAATATCAAATGAAATATCACGGCCCAGCTCTTCAAGCACATCAAAGCCTGTAAGCATCGGCATCTCGATATCGAGAAATAAAAGATCGACCGGATTTTTTTTCAGGTAGCTGACCCCATCAGCTGGCCTTTCAAATGATGAAATGACGCTTACATCCGGACAATAATTTTCCAGCTTCCATTTCAGCGTATCGATACTGTCTTTTTCATCATCAATGATCACTGCTTTTATCATAAAATTTTTATTTCTTGTTCAAACAGGAATTATTAGTTCAACTTTTGTTCCTTTTGCATTTCCCAGCTCATCTTCCATGTCATAAATATTGATCGAGGCATTCATGTTATATAATTTATTAATGATCTCGATCCGGTCCTTTGTAATTTGCATCCCCATGCTTCGCTTATGATTGTGTTGCTTTTGCCCTTTTAATTCTGCTGCTTTTTTTCTACCAATGCCATTATCTTCAATTACACATAACAGGTCATCCGCATTTTTTGAAATATTGATATTTACTAAACCTTCGGTACCATTTGTTTTATGCATGAGACCATGCCAGATCGCATTCTCGACGTAGGGTTGTATCAACATAGGTGGTATCACAATCGAGCTTGTCTCTACATTTTCATCAACAGTAATTGAGTAACAGAATTTATTTTTAAATCGCAGGCTTTCCATTTGCATATAAAGTTCCAGCGCCTCCAGCTCATCTTTTAGATTGATATAGTTTGAACGCGAGTTTTGCAGTATTAACCGCATCAATCTCGCAAAATTGTTTAAGTATTCAGATGCTTTCTTTGATTCATTGCGAATAATATAGCTGTCAATTGAGTTAAGACTGTTAAAAAGAAAATGCGGATTCATTTGCGCCAGCAAGGCACTCATTTCTACATTTGCTAATTTTTTTTCATACTCTGATTTTAACCGTTGCTTTTTCTTTATCTGCTCCACCCTGTTACGATATAGTAAATAAGCCGCCATGGCAATAACTAATGTAACGAGTGTAATAAACCACCAGGTAAGCCAAAATGGAGTTGCAATATGCACCGGTACCTCCACTATCTTTTCATTCCACACGCCTTCATTATTCGCAGCCTGTAATTGAAAAACATAATCGCCGCCAGGTACATTTGTATAGTTAGCAAACCGACGACCAGTTATTTCTGTCCAATCATCAAAACCACTAAGACGGTAGCGAAACTTAACATCTTTGGCCATTGTGTATGCCAGTGCAGAAAATCCAATGGAGAAAAAATTTTGTTTATACTTCAAACTGACCGGTGTCCCATTCGTTACAAAACGCAAAGGTTTATTCAACACCTGCATCTCAGTAATATAAGGCACAGGTATTTCTGGATTTCTTTTTAATTCTGTCGGGTTGGCAATAATGATGTCGTTACGGCCACCAAAAATAATTTCACCAGAAGGTAGAAAAGAAAAAGAAAAAAAATCGGGTTCGTCAACGCCATACTGAAAGCTATATTTTGTAAAAGAAAAATCGTTTGCATCTATTTTTACAAGTTCTTTTGAATTGTATGCCCAAATATCACCACGGTTATCAGTTGCCAGCTTTTGAAAAAAGTTCTGCATGCCCCTATCTCTTATATTAAATTTATAAACAATTCCTCTTGCCGGGTCACTGGCCAATGAATAACCCATCCATCCGTCTGCACTGAGAATCCAAATCCTGCCTGCTTTATCTTCTGTAAATGAATGTGCCGTAGGAAAACTATTGTTTTCATTTTTTACATAAATAAAGTTGAATATGGAATCCTTATCAGCAATATAAACTCCAAATCCGTTGCTTCTTTGAAACCATACATTGCCACGACTGTCTTCGAAAAAATTATTGAGCCTGCCATAAAACCCACCCTTAACCCTGCCATAAAACTCACTTGTATCGGTCGAAAGCAAAACATCTTTATAAATGTGATATTCTCTTGTTTCGGGATTCCATTTTACCAGTCCTTGGGTGTCATCAGATATCCATACGTTACCTGAACGGTCCAGCATTATCTCGCCTCTTGTTGAGGCCGATAAAGGAGCTACGCCCTGTAGTGAAGTAATCTTGTTCTTTTTTTCCGAATAACGAAATAAGCCATGATTTGAAGAAATTATATAGTCTCCGGATCGCAGCTGCACAAACCCCCTCACCGCACCACCTTCTTTCATAAAAATATTTTGTGCAGGGAACAAAGATTTTGTCCATTCCTTTGTCATTTTATTAAAATGAAATATTCCCCCGGCAAATCTTGGACATACAGTTAAGTTATTTCCCTGCCTATCTGATAAAATATAAAAAGCAAACGTCATTTCAGGACTAACAAGATGTTTGAATGAATAGCGGGCAAATTGTTGCATTGTCGGGTCGAAATAACTTAAACCATTGATATCTACATGCCAGGCACGGTTGTCTTTATCAATTAAATCAATAGCATAAAATTCATTTTTTTCAAGATTATTTGATTTGTACCAGGTTACATCCTTCAGCTTAGAATCATAAACGACCAGTCCCGCACTTGTCGAGATCCAAATTTCATGATCGCTTTTTCGGATGAATTTGCCAATGGGGCTGTTTAATATTCTTTGCCCCTCCTCATTCTTTACACGAAGTGGGGTAAATGTTTTTGCCACAGGATCAAAAATATTTACACTAGCGGCCCAGCTTCCTACATATAAAAGGCTATCATCATGATGATAAAGCCGGCGAAAAACATTTAGTGCAACCTGGTAGTCTGTATTTTTTTGAGGGAAAGTAAATAACCTGACCTGGCCTGTATATTTATTTATTTCCTGCAAGCCGCCAGTACTGCCAGCCCAAATAATTGAATCATTTGTTCTTGATTCTTCGAAGCTCAGAATGGAACTGCTCGGCCCAAGTGAAGGTATAAGCGGCGGATATTTATCGGTGGCAACTGAAAAAAAACGGAAATTATCTTTTGCCTCATCATATCTACACACTCCTCTCCACCTGTTGCCAACCCAGATATTACCAGTCTTGTCCTTATAAATCGTATTGATAGGCTGATCAAATCTTCTTTTCAGTGAATCTGTTTTTCCATTATTGGTTAACTGGTAATGTCGGAATGTGTAGTCTTTTGTGTTTAATACCGAAAGACCCTGATCGGTCCCCACCCATATATGATCCTTTGCCGTTTCAACAGTATTTATCCAATTATCGAAGAGAGAATAACGCAGATCACTTCCTTCCCGGAATACTTTCACTTGCAATCCGTCGAAACGACAAAGTCCTTCACTGGTACCAATCCAGATAAAGCCATCGTCTCCTTTCTTAAACGAAGGAAACTCATTTACCGGCAACCCATTTTCTTTGGTTATTAAAACAGGCTTATCAAACTTTAGTTGTGAGTATGCCGGAAATGCAATAACAAAACTAAAGCACAGTAAAACAGCAATATTTTTGAGGCGGTTCATTAGAGGGAAATGCGTGAAATAAATTACACCATTTTTTTCGATCCTTATTAAACTACTTAGCAACTAACTCTTTTCTTTCCATTTTTTATCCAGTTCTTGATTAGATCCTGGGTTTTATTGAGCAATTAACCTGCGATCTTGAGTGCCGGTCTTTCCTGGTTCAATATTGTTTCTTTAGCAACTTCTCTCAAAATAACAAGCCTAATGAGAACAAAATAGGGTAACTGGCTAATCACCTGTTTCCATAGCATTATTGGCGATGTATCCTTGCTGTCTTAATCAAAAACTTATCTAATGAAATTAATTGAGAAGCTAGTAGAAAGGATAGGATCATTCTCACCAATGATCATCTTCATTTTATTATGCATTTTTTATCTAAAGTGTTTTGAACATCAAACTTCCGAGCCCGAACAAATTATGAATGAAATAAAACAAGTAGATAAAAAGCTGCAGACTGATAATGAAACGCAATCGTACTGGTTATTCAGAGATTAACAAATAAAATTTCTAACCCTTTAAAACCAAATGAGCTAATATTTATTATTGAAAGATTTTTATATCAAGACCAATTAACCCGTCTGCCTGCTATGCGGGCAGACGTTAAACCTTAACAAAAATGAAAAAGACGATTTTCTTATTTATCCTTTTGATAACCATAACCGGGTCAGTATTCTCCCAGGACAATTCGTCGAAAACACTTGTAAAAAAGATCCCTGTTGAAAGTTTTAACCGGCTTCTCATTCGAAGTAACATAACCATTATGCTGATTGAAGATCCATCAGAAGATTCGATACGAATTGAGGGCAGCAAAAAATTTATCGAAAAAGTTATGATCATCCAGGCGGGGAAGGAACTAACCGTAAGATCAAAAAGTTTTAAAGATCAAAAAAAGAAAGGGATAATTTATATTCCTGTTCGTTTATTACAAAATATGGAAATCAGTGCAGATGCAAAAGTTACTTCTTACAATGTTCTGCAATCGCCGGTTTTAAACATTCTTATCAATGGAGATTGTGTAATTGATCTTATGCTCAAGGGTCGCTTGAATATCCGGGAAGCAGAAGGATACAATTTTACTTACCATCGGGTATATGAAAAGAAACAAAGCTCTTTAGTTCAAAACAAAAACCTTAACCATTAATTTTTTAATCATGAAAAAAATTCTCGTTCTTCTTTATGGGGTGATCTCTTATCTCTTGTTCTTTGGCACATTCCTTTATGCATTTGGATTTGTCGGAAACCTTTTTGTTCCGAAATCAATTGACGGCACGCCCCAGGTGTCTTTGGCACAGGCAATATTGACAAATGCCTCACTGCTTTTACTTTTCGCCTTGCAACACAGCATAATGGCAAGACCAGTATTTAAAAGCTGGTGGACCAAAATAATTCCGGAGCAAGCTGAGCGGAGCACTTATGTATTACTTTCAAGTCTCTGTCTCATTTTACTGGTATCGCAGTGGCAGCCGATGGGCGGATTTATTTGGAGGATTGAAGAGCCGATAGCTAAAACCATCCTCACCGTTCTTTTTATTACTGGCTGGATGATCGTATTGATAAGCACTTTTATGATCAATCATTTTGACCTTTTTGGTTTGCGCCAGGTATGGCTTTATTTTTTAGGAAAAAAATATGAACCGCTTCATTTCCGAATTCCTTTCTTTTATAAATATGTTCGTCATCCACTTTATTTGGGTTGGCTGATTGCTTTCTGGGCAACCCCTGTAATGTCTGCAGCTCATTTATTGTTCGCTGTACTTACAACAGGCTATATTCTGACAGCGATAAAATTTGAAGAGAAAGACCTGATCACTCATTTCGGCGAAAGATATTTGAATTACAGAAGCTGGGTTCCAAAGATCATTCCCTTTACAAAAAAGAATCAAACAAAATAAATACGCCATGAAACCACTTTTCTTAAAACGTTCTCTTCAGAAATATGGAAAAAAGGCATTGATCATTTACCTGTGCTGGTCCGTAATAAAAGGAATTGCTTTTCTGGTTTTAGGATTTAAACTGCTTAGTTGAGGCATTCATATTTCTGGTGTAAAGCAAACCCCGTAAGGTTTGCTTTTTTATTTATGTTTACAGGAAAAATAAGTGCCGGTACAGCAGATCTGGGAACAATTTATTGAGGGAATGAAAAACACAACATGGCTTGAATACATTGCTGTGTTTACAGGTATTGCCAGCGTGTGGTTTAGCCGTATCGAAAATATCCTGGTTTATCCTGTGGGCCTTATCAATACTATTATTTATATATACTTAAGCATACAAGGAGATCTTTATGGAGAAGCTTCTGTAAATTTTTATTATACTGTAATGAGTATTTGGGGTTGGTATTTGTGGATTCGAAAAAACGAAAAGAAGGAGCTAATACTACACATAACTTATTCTGATCGTCGAATGTGGTTTGATCAATTACTTTTCTTCTTATTTTTTTATCTAGCCATCTTTTTTTTACTTACTTATTTAAAAAAAAGTTTTGCCCCAGGAGCTATTCCCTGGGCGGACGCATTTGCAAGTGCAACGGCTTTTACTGGTATGTGGCTAATGACAAAGAAAAAAGTAGAAAGCTGGTATTGGTGGATAGCAACGGATTTTGCCTCAGTCCCTTTATATTTTGTAAAAGGCTATGTTTTTACCAGTGTTTACTATCTCATACTTCTTGTCTTTGCTTTTTGGGGATTGACAGAGTGGCAAAAAAGAGCTAATGATCAAAAAAATATCATTGCATGAGAACCGGTTTTGTTTTTGGGAAATTTATGCCGCTTCATAAAGGGCATATTGCTTTAATTGAATTCGCTTTAAAACATTGTGATAAACTATATGTAGTAATTTGTTATACCGTCAAAGAGCCAATAAATTTTATTATAAGAAAGCAATGGCTATATCAAATTTTTGAAAATGCCCCTTCTGTTACAACTGTGGCTTTCGGCTATGACGAAAAAGATCTTCCTAATACGTCAGTTTCTTCAAAGGAAGTTTCAAAACTTTGGGCTGATGCCTTTAAAAAAATATTGCCTGATGTAGATATTGTTTTTACCTCGGAAAAATATGGTGATTATGTATCGGAGTATATGGGAATAGAGCATTTGTCCTTCGATGAAATGCGAAACATCGTGCCCATTTCAGCTTCTGCCATTAGAGAGCACTCTTTTCAGCATTGGGAATACATTCCTTCTTTTGTTCGCTCATTCTTTGTAAAAAAGATTTGTGTTGTTGGCACAGAATCAACCGGCAAGTCAACGCTTACCAGAAGGTTAGCCGAACATTACAAAACTATTTATGTGCCAGAAATGGCAAGAGAAATAATTGAGGAAACTGAAAGTTGCAGTTATAATGATCTGTTCAAAATAGCAGAATTACACGCTAAAACAATTGCCGAACGTATTCTTGTCGCAAATAAATTATTGATCATTGATACGGATCTGAACATAACAAAATCATACTCGCAATTTCTATTTAACAAAGAACTGAATGTCGACCCCCGGATTGAAGAGTTAAATCAATTTGATCTTTATTTATTTCTTGAGCCCGATTGTGAATACGTACAAGATGGAACCCGACTGTCTGTGGAGGGAAGGAATAAATTAAGCGAGCATCATAAAAAGTTTTTTCAAGATAAGGGAATTCGTTTTATTTCTATTGGTGGCGATTGGAAAAACCGTTTTATCGAATCCTGTAAAATTATTGATGAAACTTTCGCTCCGCTTTCATAATTTGCTTTGTGAGCTATTGCAAATTTATCAATTCTCTCAAGCCCGATGAACAAAACGTTCATCGCGAATACCATGATAAGCACTACGGGTTTCCAATCCATGATGATAATGAACTTTTCTGCCGTTTGATCTTAGAGATCAATCAAGCTGGATTAAGCTGGACCACGATCCTGAATAAACAGCAAGGCTTTCGAAAAGCATATCACAATTTTGAAATAAAAAAAGTGGCTGGATATAAAGAAAAAGATTTTAACCGCCTGATGAATGATGTCGGTATTATCCGAAACCGTTTAAAGATCAATGCGGCAATTGAAAATGCAAAGACAATTCTCCGCTTACAAAAGGAATTTAAATCATTCAAAAGCTGGTTGGATCATCATCATCCCAAAACAAAAGACGAATGGACAAGATTGTTTAAGCAAACTTTTCGTTTTACGGGTGGTGAAATTGTAAATGAATTTTTAATGAGTACCGGCTATTTACCAAATGCACATGAAGAAAGCTGTCCCGTTTATAAAAAGATAATCAAAGCAAGACCTGCCTGGGCAAGGAAATAATATCCTCATTCTTTTGTGGGAGCAATATTATTAGCCGGTTTAAGAAGATATTTTTATATTTAGAAAAGCTTCCAGCCAAACCAACTAAACTTCCCACTTATGAGCATAACTACTGCTGGCCCCGAACCGGCCCCGTCAGTTGCTATTTCCCCTATTCCCCGACTTTTCTCTCTTGATGTATTAAGAGGTATTGCCTTGCTTGGAATACTGGTAATTAGTATTTGGGAGTTCGGCGGATTTAGTACTAATCAGCAAACACGCCTTAAGCTTTTACAAAAAGGATTAGACTATGATCTATACGCTACCATCACCATTTTGTTTGAAGGCAAGATGAGGGCTATTTTCTCAATGGTATTTGGCGCCGGCATTATTCTTTATCTATCAAAGCCTCATCAGCCACTTACATACACACATGAACATTATATAAGAAGACAAATGTGGCTGATCGCTTTTGGATTGATCAACGTTTTTGTTTTACTATGGCCGGGGGATATTCTTTTTCAGTATGGCGTAATGGGTATTTTTTTATTCCCCTTTGCCCGGCTGAATAAGAAGGCATTGCTGATCGCAATGCTTATTACCACACTTATCTATTGCGGAAAAATTTATTGGTTCTATGCTGATGATAAAAAAGCATTCAGAAAGTTTACAGCGGTTACACTGGTTGAAGAAAAATTTAAAAAAGACAGTTCCGAGCGACATCGTAAGGACAGCATTGCAGGAATGCCAAAAGATACGATCCGTGTAAGAGACTCGATAGCCAAAAAGAATGATACACTTACTATTTTTCAAAAAAGAGATAAACAAAGCTGGGAGGGAATTCTGAAAGGATCAAAATATGATTCTACAAAAGCAGGTGAAAAAGCTGAAAATAAAGCTATGCGTTCAGGTTATGGTGAAGTATGGAATCATGTGCTGCAGCGTTCGCAAAACAAAGAGTCACGTTGGCTGTACCAGATCGGTATTTGGGATATTGGGTCCATGATGCTGCTGGGTATGGCGTTGCTTGGATTTGGATTCTTTGATCATCGTTTTACAAAAGGAATTTACTTGCTACTTGCTATTACTGGAATTATAGCTGGGATCATGCTGGGATGGTTACGGATCGAGTATTCACACATCAAAATTGTTGACTATTTAAAATATATGAAGGGGCATGTAATTCCGCCCAACCAGTTTTTCCCGGTAGAACGGCTATTGCTGGCAACAGGTTACGCTTCTTTGGTGATGCTGCTATTAAGGCTAAACATAATGCGTTGGCTTGGTCAGGCATTATCAGCAACCGGGCAAATGGCGTTTACCAATTATTTTATACAAACCATTTTTTGCACATTATTCTTTTACGGATATGGATTTGGCTACTTCGGAAGGCTATCACTTACAAGACTGTATTTCTTTGTTGCGGAGGTTTGGATGATTCAAATGGTATTTTCTGTTATCTGGCTGCGGTATTATAAATACGGACCTGTAGAATGGCTATGGCGAAGGCTTATCAATGGTAAATTTTTTTCAAACAAAAAACAGGAGGCTTCGCTGCAATAACCATTTTATAACAAGCAATAAAAATATTTATGGAAACATATACTGCACAATATAACCCGGCGCCGGTAGCACAGACTGACCGTATAAAAACAGTTGATATTATTCGCGGCGTTGCTCTGCTTGGAATTTTATTAATGAATATCCCTGGTTTTGGATTCAACTGGGATGGATGGTATAATATTTTACATGGGCCGCATGATACCAAAGACTACAATGCTATGGCAATCATATCTATCTTCTTTGAAGGTACCATGCGAGGTTTATTTTCAATGTTGTTTGGTGTTGGAATGATCTTGTTTACACAAAATAAAGTAGAGTTGCCCGGCGGTCCTTCGGTTGCAGAGTTTTATTATCGCCGTTTATTATGGCTGGTATTGTTTGGTCTTTTCAATGCATTTATACTTTTATGGTTTGGCGATATCTTATATACTTACGGACTGTGCGGTATGGTTCTTTATGTATTTCGTAAAACAAATCCAAAGTGGTTACTAGTACTGGGGATTGCGTGTATGGCTGTCGTCATGTTTAAAAAACAACTTAACTGGAATGAAACCCGTGAACAACGAAGAAATTATGTGGAAGCCGTAAAAGCACAAAAAGAAAAAAAAGAATTAACAGGTGAACAAAATGCGGCGTTAACGCAGTGGCCGGGAAGAGAAAATCAAAAGCCAGATTCAGCCTTTATGAACCGCAACCTGCGCACAATGCAACAGGGAAGTTATCAAAATATTTTCACCTATTGGATACCAAAAAATGTTCGGTTTGAAACTTTCGATGTGTATGATAACTGGTTTTGGGATGGGTTGGCAATGATGTTTGTGGGTATGGCTTTATTTGGCCTGGGATTTTTCAGTAACAGGCTTTCTACATCAACATATACAATGTCCTTATTGATTGGCTATGGACTCGGTATTCCCATCAGTTGGATATATTTCAAACAAGGATCGGTGGTGCCCGCCGCAAGTTTGGCTCATTATGTTGATAGCTTCCGTGTCAATCACGAATTACTTTATGATATAAGAAGAGTACTGTTGTCTGTAGGTCATGCCAGTTTAATTCTCCTTATATACAGGAGTAAAATTGTGCCCTGGTTAATGAAAGCGCTGTCGAATGTAGGTCAGATGGCTTTTTCTAATTACCTGATGCAATCAATTATTTGTACCTGGTTTTTCTTTGGCTATGGTTTTGAGTTCTATGGCAAATTGCATTTTTATCAACTTTATTATGTTGTGTTTTCTGTTTGGGTCTTTCAGCTGATCTTTTCATCTGTGTGGTTAAAATATTTTCGCTTTGGTCCTTTTGAATGGTTATGGCGTTCACTAACGTATTGGAAAAAACAACCTATGAAAAGATAATTTCTCCTGTCTTTAACATAAAAAAATTATTGATCATATTTTTGGGTCTACCTACACGCTAACTCAATTCTTTCCTGCACTGTTATGGCGATAGTTTTGTTGAATCACTTTATTTTTGAATAGCAAAATTGATCATGAATGTTACTTCATTAAAGAAAATTGCAATTATCGGACCTGAAAGCACAGGCAAGAGCACATTGTGTGAGTTGCTGGCGCAGTATTACAACACACAATGGTGCCCGGAATTTGCCAGGGAATATCTACTTACACATGGAACTGATTATAGTTATGGTGATTTACTGTATATCGCCAAAGGGCAGTTAGCAATGGAAGACGAATACATTCAGTCAACGGTCAACGGACCACAGACAACGGTTAATTCACCACTTATCTTCATTGACACCGAAATGTATGTTATGAAAGTATGGTGTGAGTTTGTTTTTGGGAAATGTCATAGATGGGTGCTTGATCAGATCATAGAAAGAAAATATGATCTTTATTTATTGTGCAATACCGATCTGCCCTGGATTAAAGACGAATTAAGGGAATACCCTGATCTTAAAATCAGGGATACTCTTTATCATATCTATAAAGACATCATGATAAATCAATCAACTCCGTGGGTCGATATAAGCGGCGATTATGATGAAAGACTTCAAAAAGCTATAAAAGCAATTGATCAACTGATCGGGGGTTAAAATATCCATTGTACATTCGGGCATCAATGAATTTATTTTTTCAAAAACACCATCGTCTACTTTTTTACAGCAGTTGGTTATTACTTGCTTTGGCGCAGGCTACTTCCACTGAACTAATTGCTGACGAAGCCTATTATTGGGTGTATTCACGTTTTCCTGCCTGGGGCTATTTTGATCATCCGCCGATGATCGCCTTTATAATCAAAGGCGGTTATGCAATTTTTCATAATGAACTTGGGGTAAGATTGTTCTGCACTTTGCTTAGCACATTCACTATTCTTATTACCGAATCACTTACGGAAAGAAAAAATCCTTTTCTTTTTTATACAATTGTGTTAAGTATTGGTGTGTTACAAATTGCCGGGTTTTTGGCTGTTCCGGATACGCCATTATTATTTTTTACTGCTTTATTTTTTTACATATTCCGTTCTTTCATAAAAAATACGGGCTGGAAAAACACATTGCTTCTTGCCATAGCGATCAGTTTGCTTTTTTATACCAAGTACCATGGGTTATTGATCGTCTTGTTCACGTTCTTATCAAACATTAAACTATTTAAACGCTGGCAAACTTGGCTGACCGGGCTTTTTGTTTTGATACTTTACGCTCCGCATCTTTTATGGCAATGGAATCATGACTGGGTAAGTTTTCGCTATCACCTGTTTGAAAGCAATGTAAGTGGTTATCGATTTTCATATACTACGGATTATCTTCTCGGTCAAATTTTGCTTGCGGGACCGCTGGCTGGATTAATTCTCTTACCTGCTGCATTTGTTTATAAGGTAAAAAATCAAACTGAAAAAGCATTGAAGTTTACATTGATCGGTATTTATTTGATCTTCCTGGTAAGTTCATTTCGTGGAAAAGTAGAAGTGAATTGGACAATGCCGGCAATGATCCCTTTAATTATTTTAAGTCACCAGTTTCTTATTGATAAAATTTCATGGATAAAACCCTTAAAAATAATTGCATTTGTTTCTCTTCTATTAATTATTGCTGCACGCATTTATCTTGTTGTTGATATCGGCCCTGACAATTCAACGATAGGAAGATTTCGTAATAAGGCATGGGCAAAAACGATCGCGGAAAAAACAGGGGATACACCAGTTGTTTTTTACAATTCCTATCAAAGGGCGTCTCTATTTTGGTTTTATAGCGGTAAACCATCACATTCACATAATTCTTATTCTGACAGAAAAAGCAATTATAATTTCTGGCCAACTGAAAGCAACCTTCTCGGCAAAAAAGTTTTTATTGCTGATATATATGGTATCAGTTCTTTTTCAGATTCAGTAAAAACAAAAAAGGGATGGGTGGGAATTAGTCTTGATAGTATGTATGCTGCTTTGGGAGGAATTAAAATGATGATCAAACAAAAAAGTATTGATCCCGACTCCACTCATATCACAATTAATATTACCTCCGTGATACCAGAAGAATATCAAAACTTCCTTCAGTCCCATCCAGGCATAAACGGAATGCTGCTTATTGGTATTTTTAAAGGAAAGGATATTGTAAAGGAATTTAATACCGAAATGACGGTGCAAGAAATAGCAAAGCAAAAATCTTCTTTCGACATATCAATAGCTCGGAGTCTGCCGCATGGAAGTTATGATATCAGGTTAGGAATTAAAGTAAAAAATTACCTGATAACGCATAACAGTGAGACATTAAATGTAGATTTTTGATCTACTTCTTTTTCTTAGCTACTTGTTCTCTAATTATATTTTGTATATCCGGATCGTCTTCAAGATTATTCATTTGCTGCATCACCCATTGCCTTTTGACTGACACATAATTTGATAATGGTTTGACAGTATAATTTTTGGGATTGGGTAAACAAGAAGCGATCGTTGCTGCTTCCGCTCTTGTTAAGGATGCCGCCGGTTTATTGAAATATGATTGTGATGCCGCTTCAATGCCATAAATTCCCCTACCCATTTCAATTACATTCAGGTAAATTTCTAAAATTCTTTTCTTACTCCAGATCAGTTCGATCATAAAAGTAAAATAAGCTTCAAGCCCTTTTCTTATCCAGCCACGTCCTTGCCATAAGAAAACATTTTTTGCTACTTGCTGGCTAATGGTGCTTGCACCATGAATGCGATTTGGTTTTCTTTTATTATAAGCCATGGCTTTTTTGATGCTCTTCCAATCAAACCCATTATGATCGGGAAATACCTGGTCTTCTGAGCCAATCACAGAAAGCTTTGCGTTGTACGAGATTCTATTCCATCCTACATAATCTCTTTTTAATCCGTCCCCGCTTAACCAACTTACCAGCTGTGTTATCGTGATCGGCGGATCAACCCATTTAAAAAGAAGGATACAAAATAGCTGGAAGAAAAAAAGGAAAATAAAAATTCGCTTGATCCATTTCCAAACCTTTTTCAAAAAAATCTTTGCCTTCATTGAGCTGCAAAATAACTATTAGATCTTATCTGAATAAAAAATCAAACCCCAAAGTAATATAACGCCAAAACCAAGCAATACGAGACCATTAATGCGGGTAAGTATTTGAATATTGTGTGGTGTGAGCCTTTTCCGGATCTTTTGGGCCATCATTACTTTTAAAAGATCTGTTGCCAGCACAAATGACAGGCAGGTAACAAATGCAATGATGCGGTTTTCTATTGTAAGAGTGATAAGCGTTGTAGATGTGGTAAGCCAGAAAATAAAAACCGCCGGGTTAAGGGTATTCATAAAAAATCCAGAAAGAAAGGTTTTTACATAATCTTTTTTCCTGAGGTTCAGAACCTGCACTCCACTATCATCCACTTTTACTTTTTTGAAAAATATAAAATAGACTCCCATTGAAATTAAAAAGGTGCTACCAATGATGCCAATAAAATTCTTGTGCGCCACCATATACCCAAATATTTGTGTAAACACATTACTGATCAGTACAAGTGCAATGTCCGAAGCGGAAACTCCTAATATAAAAGCAATACCTCCGCGATGCCCGTTATTAAGACTTTGTTTAATTATTGAAAAGACGACAGGGCCCACTGATATGGTCAGCAACAAACCAAGAGTAATTCCCTTTAGAACGGCTTCAAACATTAGTAGGATCTTGTTGCTAAATTTAGACTTTATTAGTTTTTATTCATGGCTTCATGCCAAACTCTTTTTACAATTATTAAAAATATATTTGCAGGCTGAGGATCATTAATCCTGCTATTTAAAATGTATAATAAAATGTGTGGGGCTGATTCGGCGAGTAAACTTATTTGGTTCCGTTTTCTAAAAACCTGTTCCAGTCTTCGAGCATCTTACCTTTCATTACCCTTGGAAATTTATGCTGGCTGCCAAGTTTTCCTTTTAGTTCCATAAAATTCATAAATTTTTCTTCGGGTAATTGTTCAAGAAAAACTTCTTTTAATGCGCTGTCTCTTTCCGTAGCATAGTCATCATTCAGTTTACGCAGGTGCTGGTCAATTTTATTTTTTAAAACTTCGGTATTGCAGTTATCGTTGCTTGCGATATACCATTTGTGTGCAAAGAACTTTTCATATGGAAATCCAACCACCGTATACTCGGGAATACTTATGTTTAATTCTTCACTTACCAGTTCAATTGCCTTATTCATATTCTCAACACTAAGATGTTCACCGGTAAGACTTAAAAAATGTTTTGTGCGGCCCGTGATCGCAACTTCGCAAAGTTCGACGTCTACAAATTTTATTGTATCGCCGATCAAATATCGCCATGCTCCTGAGTTTGTACTCATCAACAAGGCATATTCTTTTCCCTCTTCCACTTCGTGGATCATTTTTACCTCTGGATTTGAAATAACATTTCCATCCTGGTCAAAATTCTTATCATCAAATGATACAAACTCAAAGAAAATATTATTGTCAAGAATGAGCTTCATTCCTTTTGCATGCTCTCTTGTTTTATAACCAATAAATCCTTCGCTTGATAAATAATTCTCAATATAAACGATCGGTTTTCCTAATAATTTTTCAAACCCTTTTTTATACGGTTCAAATGCAACACCACCATGAACAAAGAATCCCAGGTTGGGCCATATCTCGTGAATGTTTTTCAATTTGTAATGCTCTATCACCATTTCCATACACATTTGGCACCAGGCAGGCACGCCAACAATGTAACCAATGTCCCATTCGCGGGCATGCTCAACTATTTCGTTTAACTTTTCTTTCCAATCCTTCATTGCTGCAATTCTTCCACCCGGTTTATAAAAGGTCTGGAACCAGAACGGCCGCTTTTTAGCAAGTATGCCGCTAAGATCGCCGGCATACCAACCTGCTTTTCCTTTTTGAAGATCAGTTGCGCCACCGATCATCAAAAAGCCTTTCGTCATCGCGTTATAAGGAAGGTTCTCGTAACTAAAAAGTGTGATCAGTTGTTTAATGTAGTTGATTGTATTGCTGCGCAACATTTCTTTTGTAACCGGAATGTACTTACTTGCAGCTTCTGATGTACCCGAGCTAAGTGCATAGTATTTTATCTTTCCAGGCCATGCAACATCTGGTACACCCTCCAGTGTTTTCTTCCACCACTCGGAATAAATTTTATTGTAATCATGAACAGGGACTAATTCCTGGAAGCTTTTGCCTGGGCTTTTGCTTAAAAGGATATCATCAAAACGATATTGCTGGCCAAATTCCGTGAACCTTGCTTTACGAAGCAATTTTTTTAAAACCCTGATCTGTTGTCGCCGCGGATCGTTTTGAGGAATACGTAATGCTGCCGCGATCGCTTTGGGAATTTTTATGTCTATTATGTTGGCCATTGGGTGTTACTAAGTTACGATAGTTCAAATGATTGGGGGCGAATATACAATGATGTAATGAATAGCAAATTGATATGTGTTTAGCGGAAAGGCAATGCAAGTATCGCCAGCATTTTTCGAATGCCTATTCCTGTATGCAAAAATAATCTGTATAAGGTTGATCTCTCATTATAATGCTTTTTTACAAATAAATTCATGGCACCGTAAAAATCCTTAATATACTTTTTATTATATGTTGTGCTGCCTCCTTTTAAATGTGTAATGCTGACCTTCCCGAGGTAATAATTTTTATATCCCAATTGACTTATGCGCAAACTGAGATCAATATCTTCTCCATACATGAAAAAGGATTCATCAAAGCCATTTACTTTTTCAAATAGTGCTCTTTTTATCAGCATAAAAGCGCCGGATAAAACATCAACGGGGTTGTTTTCATTTTCTGGTAAATGGCCTTGATAGTATTTTGCAATTGTTTTTGAGCCGGGAAAAATTGCTGTAAAGCCAAACAGTTTATAAAAAGATGCAGCAGGAGATGGCAGGCCACGTTTTGATTCTTTTAAAAATTTTCCTTTTTCATCCAACATTCGTACACCCACTGCGCCGGCATCTGCATGTGTTTTAAAAAAGGAAATACAATCTGATAAACATGTTTCTGATAAAACCGTATCGGGGTTAAGGAAAAGAATATAATCGCCCGAAGAAATTTTAGATCCCTGGTTGCATGCTTTTGCAAATCCAAGATTTTCATTATTAAAAATAAATTTTACTCTTGGGAATTTTGAGGGCAAATGATCTTTGATCCCATCCTTTGAATTGTTGTCAACTATAATGATATCACCATCTATTGTCTGCATAGCCTTTTGTATTGAAAACAAACAGTTTTCAAGTAACCTCAGTGAATTATAGCTAACAATAATTACAGACAGTTGCATAAATCTGCTTCAAATCTAAATTCTAATCCCGACATATTTGGGGGCTGTAATCAAAATCCGAAAGTTATCTTTGCCCATGCTTAAACAAACACTTCTCGAGGCGATAATGGCAGGCGGTGCAGAGCTAAAACGATTTTTTAATGGTGATTTCAAAATTTCTCAAAAAGAAGGAATAAATAACCCGGTAACCGAAGCCGATCATGCTTCTGAAGCGGCAATAATTAAGATCATAAAAAAGAATTTTCCCGACCACCAGGTATTGGCCGAAGAAACAGGAGAACATATCCGGGATTCGAATTACAAATGGATAATAGATCCGATTGATGGCACCATCAACTTTGCACATGGCATTCCGCTTTGTTGTGTTGCTATCGCTATTGAAAAAGACAAGGAAATAATAATGTCTGCAGTATATGCTCCGATACTTAATGAATTATTCTTTGCTGAAAAAGGGAAAGGCGCAACACTTAATGATAAAAAAATTTCTGTTAGCGGAAAAACAACTGTGCTTACATCAAATCTTGTAACGGGCTTTCCGTATACTTATATAAATATGCCAAATGGCCCGTTGGAAGTTTTCAGTCGTTTAATAAGAAAAGGTATTCCTGTAAGAAGATTGGGGTCTGCATGCATTGATCTTTGCTGGGTTGCCTGTGGAAGATTTGACGGTTTTTATGAACATAAACTGGAAGCATGGGATAGTGCCGCCGGTTATTTAATGGTAGAAGAGGCGGGTGGAAAAGTAACAGACCATGAAGGAAAAAAATTTTCTCCTTATCAACATAGAATAATTGCTACAAATGGAAAGATCCATGATGAATTATTAGGCGTAGTAAAAAACGAAATTGAATTATGAGCGATCAAAGAACTGAAATATCATCTATCGGCGAATTTGGTTTAATTGAACATTTAACCAACAATATTGAGTTACAAAATGCGTCATCCATCGTTGGCGTTGGTGACGATGCCGCTGTTATCGATCATTTTGGAAAACAAACCGTCATCACAACAGATCTATTGATCGAAGGAGTACACTTTGATCTTATGTATACTCCTTTAAAACACCTGGGCTATAAAAGTGTAATAGTAAACCTGAGTGATGTGTATGCAATGAACGCCACGCCAACGCAGATCACAATGAGTGTTGGCATTAGTAACCGGTTTAGTTTAGAAGCGATCGATGAGTTTTACGAAGGAGTTTATGCCGCCTGTGAAAAGTATGGGGTTGATCTTATTGGTGGTGATACCGCTTCATCGCAAAAGGGGTTTATAATTTCGGTGACCGCTATAGGAGAAGTAACGCCTGAAAAGTTTGTAAAAAGAAGTACCGCACAAAAAGGAGACCTTCTTTGCGTAAGTGGAGACCTTGGAGCGGCTTATGTTGGTTTGCTTTTTTTAGAAAGAGAAAAAAAGATCTTTGTAGAGAACCCTTCGATCCAGCCCGATCTCGAGGGAGAAGCTTATGTTGTTGGCCGATTATTGAAACCGGAAGCAAGAAAAAATATTATTGAGTTCCTTGAAAAACAGTCCATTACGCCTACAGCAATGATGGATATCAGCGATGGGTTAAGCTCAGAGATCTTACATATTTGCAAACAAAGCAATTTGGGTTGTATTTTGTATGAGGAAAAGATCCCGGTAGCAGAAGAAACGAAAAATGCGGCGTTCAAATTTGAAATAGATCCAACAGTCTGTGCTTTGAGCGGTGGTGAAGATTATGAATTATTATTTACCATTCCTCAATCTGATCATGATAAGATCGTTCTAAGTGAAGAAATTAGTGTGATCGGCTATATGACCGACGCTGCTGAAGGAGCGAAAATTATTACTAAAGGAAACAATACATTCCCCATCACCGCGCAAGGCTGGGATGCATTGAAGAAATAACAAGTTGAATTCGTATATGAAAACACTGTTCAAAAAGCAATGTGCAGGAGTGAATCGACAATTGGCAATTGACAATTGCCAATCAGCTAAAGAATGTTACTACAGAAAAAGTTATTTCGTTTTGCCTATTGCCTATTGCCTGTTGCTCATTACTATACTGAGCTCATGTTCCGTTTCTAAATCTTCTTTCACTCCCTCAAAAAAATATTCCCCTGAACAATTAAATAAAGATTACGCCATCTTTCGTGGCGCCCTTGAAGAATCGCATCCCGGAATTTATTGGTACACTCCAAAAAATGAAATGGATAATTATTTTGATTGGGGTAAAAGTCAAATAAAAGATTCTTTGAATGAAGAAGATTTCAGAAAAGTATTAAGCTATGTTATTTCAAAAATTAATTGTGGTCATACAGTTACGAGAAGCTCAACAGCTTTTATGAAATACCGTGACACAAGTGTTAATAAAATTTTTCCGCTTAGCTTAAAGATCTGGCCAGGCACCTCGGCTACAGATGATACCGCGACTGTTGCGGCTAATCTCTTTCGAAGGGACACAACGCTTACAAGAGGAGTCGTAGTAAAAAAAATAGACAACCGGCCGATCGAAACTATTATCGATACGCTTTGCCAATATATTTCAAGTGATGGTCATAATATGACACACAAATTCCAGAGCTTAAGTAACCGTGGCGGATTTGGTGCAGCATTTACTTCTATATATGGACAAAAAGAAAATTATTTTATTGATTATCTCGGCAATGATGGTGTAGAAAAAACGGCAACCATCGCTTCTTATAATCCAAGAACAGATACCGCCAACCGAATCGCTATATCCCGTTTTGCAAAAACAACCCGTACAGAAAGAAAGAAACAGATCATGCAGGCAACGAGAAACCTGAGAATTGATCCGGTGAACAATGCGGCGTTCATGGACCTGGGTTCTTTTGGCCGTAGTTTAAAACTTAAATCATTTTTCAGGAACTCCTTTAAAGAAATGCAGCAGAAGGGAACAAAGAACCTTGTTGTTGATGTTCGTGGAAATGGCGGAGGTAGCGTTACTAATTCTACATTCCTGACAAAATTTATCGTTGATAGAAAATTTAAAGTGGCGGATACGCTTTATGCAAATACAAGGAACAGCCGTTATAAAAAATACATTGAAGGCTATTTCTTTAACCGCTTTTTTATGTTGTTTGTAACAGCAAAAAAGAAAGATGGAAAATATCACTTCGGTTATTTTGAAAGACATTACTTCAAGCCCAAAAGGAAAAATCATTTTGATGGCAATGTCTATGTTCTAACAGGAGGAAATTCTTTTTCAGCAACAACATTATTTACACAAACTGTAAAACCCCAGGATAATGTTTTTGTAGTAGGCGAAGAAACCGGTGGCGGCGCCTATGGAAATACAGCCTGGTTAATTCCTGATCTCACTTTGCCTGAAACAGGTGTTCGTTTCCGGCTTCCATTGTTTCGTTTAGTAATTGATAAAAATATTCCGAAAGATGGTCGCGGTGTTCAGCCGGAAGTGATCGCAATGCCGACTACGGAAGCAATCCGTCGTGGGGCCGATTTTAAAATGGATAAGGTGATGGAGCTGATCAAATCACATCAATAACATTCATCTCGTTGTCAAAGACAACAAAAGAAGCTTCATAGCCTCTTCTTATCAACCCGGTTTTATCATCAATTCCCAAAATTCTTGCAGGACATAATGAAGCCATTCGTAAGGCTTCTTGTATATCAATCCCAACATGTTCGATACAATTTTTCACAGCTTTCATCATTGTCAATGAAGAACCCGACAATGTTCCATTGGGCAAAGTATACCTGTCGTTTTTAAATACATGTTGATAGGGACCATCCGATGTTGCTGACACGGCATCGGTGATCAGCCAGATCCTTTCTCCTAAAATTCTTTTACTGATCTTAATGGCCGTATAATCAACATGAACACCATCGGCAACCAGGCTGCAACAAACCGAAGGGTGATCATAAATGGCACCAACCATTCCCGGCTCACGACTTTGAAACTGTGACATCGCATTGAATAAATGTGTTACTATATTTATTTTCTCAAGGCCCTTCATTGCTTGCTTATAAGTAGCATTGGTATGCCCGGCAGAAACAATGATTCCATTGGTTTGTAAATAATCCACGATCTCTTCGTCCACCATTTCTGGTGCAAGTGTTATTATTTTTACTACTCCCTCTGCTTCATCGATCAACTTTTTTGCTTCATCCAATGTAGGCCTATGAATATATTCCAGGATATGAGCTCCCCTTTTTTCAGGATTGATCCATGGCCCTTCCAAATGAAGACCCGGCATCCCTTTGCCGCCTCCATTCAAATATTGTTTTGTAATTGTAATTGCTTTACTAAAAACTTCTGAAGAGTTAGTTGCAGCCGTCAATAAAAATTTTGTTGCGCCGCCTTGCAAACAGTATTTGTAGGTAGCGTCAATTGCTTCTAAAGAAGGGTCAGCAGAAAATAAATATCCATTTCCGCCATATATCTGCAGGTCAATAAATGCAGGTGCAATATTATTTCCGCCAAGATCTCTTACCTCATAATCATCCGGGATATCGGTGTCATAAACGAATCCTACAATGACCCCATCATTTATAAGAATTGCGCTGCCAGTAAGAATATCCTTGCCGGTATAAATAGTTGCGTTAGTTAATACTTGTTTCATGGTTGTATCATAAAATTATCACCGTCTTTCCAAAACGGAAGTTTGTTTCTCACTTCCTCCAGTTTTTCTTTATGAAGTGTTATGGTAAAAATATTTTCTTCATGTGATCTTGTATGTAATACTTCACCCATCGGATCAACAACCATGCTATCGCCGCTGTGGTAGATATTATTCCCATCATAACCAATACGGTTTATTCCCACAACATAACATTGGTTTTCGATCGCCCTTGCCTGCAGCAAAGTTTTCCATGCATGATTCCTTCTTTCGGGCCAATTGGCAACATAGATAAGCAGATCATATTCGGGTCCATCTTCCTGCATTTGTTGTCTTGCCCAAACAGGAAATCTAAGATCATAACAAACAAGTAAATTAATTTTCCATCCTTTAGCAGACGCTATTAATCTTTTTGTGCCGGGAGTAAATTCATTGTCTTCTCCGGCATAACCAAACAAGTGTCTCTTATCATAAACACCCGCTTGCCCATTTGGTAACATCCATATAAGCCTGTTAAAATAATTTTCCCCTTCCTTAATGATTAGACTGCCTGTAAGAATAACTTTTTTTTCTGCAGCAATTCTTTTCATCCACTTTACCGTTTCTCCCTCCATTGTTTCGGCAAGTTCTTTTGGTTTCATGCTAAAGCCGGTGCTGAATGTTTCGGGAATAATAATTATTTCTGTTTTATCTGTAATGCTATTGATCTTTTCTTCAAACATTTTTCTGTTTGCAGGTGCGTCTTCCCAATGAAGGGGCGTTTGAATTCCTGTAATTGTGAGAGTTGACATGCTGTAAAGTTATTCAGTTAGTCCATCCAAGATGTAAAATAATAAATCAATTCGTCCACCCATCACATTAACCTTTCCATCTCGCAGCATTTCTGTATTTTTCCGCCTTAAATATTTTCAATATGCTGTTTAAAAAAGATACTAAGAAATTCAGCTTACTAATTGTTGTACAGCTTGTTTTTATTATCCTTTTTGCTCAACCTGGCGTACCTATAACTAAATGGACCGCTGATGGCGGCTCCTACTATGCTGTTGAAAGAAAGGAGATCGTGAAGATCGAATTGCCTTCACAGAATAAAACAGTTTTCATCAGTCGCAAACAATTGATCACAAAAAATGGTGATACGGTCGTTCCCCGCAGTTTTCAACTATCTGCGGATGGAAAACTTGCTTTGATCTATACAAATGCACAAAAAGTGTGGCGCTATCCTACCCGCGGTGATTATTGGTTATTGAATTTAGCAACCGGTGATCTGAAACAAATGGGAAAAGGCAGACCGACAGCAACATTACAGTTTGCTAAATTTTCTCCCGATAATAAAAAGGTAGCCTATGTAAGTGAAAGAAATATTTATTTCGAAGACCTGGCAACTGGTGTCATTAAAAAGCTTACCAGTGATAATGGGACAAAGAAATTAATTAACGGAACATTTGATTGGGTGTATGAAGAAGAGTTTTCCTGTCGCGATGGTTTTCGCTGGAGCCCCGACAGCAAAACTATTGCTTACTGGCAGATCGACGCCAACAAGATCCGTGATTATTATATGCTGAACACAACTGATTCGGTTTATAGTAAGGTGATTCCTGTTGAATATCCAAAAGTCGGCGAGCCTCCTTCCCCGGCACGAATCGGCGTAGTAAATATTACAACCGCACAAACAAAGTGGATGAAAGTTCCGGGTGAGCCTGACCAGAACTATTTGATACGGATGGAGTGGGCTAATGCCGGTGAAATTGTTTTACAACAACTCAACCGCAAACAAAATGAAAGCAAGCTTATGCTTTGCAATACCAATACCGGTGATGCAAAAGTTATTTATACAGAAACGGACAAAGCCTGGGTGGCAACGATCAATGAATGGAGAAGCGAGGTGAGGGGTTGGGATTGGATCTCAAACGGAAATGAGTTTATCTGGTCCAGTGAAAAAGATGGATGGCGTCATTTATACCGTGTAAGTAAGGATGGAAAAAAAGAAACATTGATCACAAAGGGGAATTATGATGTGATCGATCTGCTTAATATTGATGAGAAGAATGGGCTTGTTTATTTTTATGCATCTCCAACAAATGCAACGCAGCAGTTTTTATATGCTGCAAAATTAGACGGCAACTATCCTGCTGAAAGAATGTCTCCTCCCGGTGAAGAAGGAACACATACTTATGAAATTTCTCCCAATGGAAAATTTGCCCGTCATAGTTTTTCAAATTATTATACGCCGCCTATGGCCGAATGGGTCACTCTGCCTGATCACAAGCCTTTTAAAGAAGGTGATGATATGGTGAAAAAAATAAAGAAAGAAAATAAAGAGAAAAGTAATATCGCTTATTTCCAGGTAACCACTGAAGAGGGTGTAACAATGGATGGATGGCGCATTTTGCCAAAAGATTTTGACAGCACAAAAAAGTATCCCGTTGTTTTTTACGTGTATGGCGAACCCGCCGCTACAACTGTAGATGATAAATATGGTGCTGCCGGTAATTTTTTATATGATGGTGATATGGCGGCTGATGGATATGTACAGGTTTCGTTAGATAACCGCGGCACGCCTTCTCCAAAAGGAAGGGAGTGGAGAAAATCCATTTATAAGAAAATTGGCCAGTTAAATATCAAAGACCAGGCACTTGGCGCTAAAGAAGTAATGAAATGGAATTTTATTGATACAACCCGTGTAGCGGTTTGGGGATGGAGTGGTGGTGGTTCATCAACATTGAACCTGATGTTTCAGTACCCCGATGAATATCAAACGGGGATCTCAATTGCACCCGTTACCAGTTCTTTATTGTATGATAATATTTATACAGAAAGATATATGGGGATGCCACAGGAAAATATGAGTGATTATGAAAAAGGCGCCGCGTTAACTTATGCAAAAAATTTAAAAGGAAACTTATTATTCATGCATGGCACCGGGGATGATAATGTACATTATCAAAATGTGGAAAAGCTAATAAATGAATTGGTAAAAAATGGAAAGATGTTCCAGATGATGAGCTACCCAAACCGAACGCATAGTATCAGTGAAGGCGAAGGGACTTTTCAGCACCTTGGCAAAATGTACTCTAAATTTCTTAGAGAAAATTGCCCGCCGGGAGGAAGAACTGCCGAACAAATAAAAGCAGCGCAAACAACACCAAAGCCTTTTGTTCCCGTTCCTTAAAAAAATTATTATATTTTATAAAAGGCGCTATCCGGCGTCTTTTTGTTTTTCTGCAAGTGACTTGATCTCTATTGCCACAAGATTGGATTCGTATCCTTTAAGCAAAAGATGATCTCTCGTTTTTGTCACTTTTACATATAGGTTTATTCCTTCTCCTTTTATAGAATTCCATCTTTTTACTGCCAGCTTATGAAGCGTTTCTTTGTATTTACGATCATCTATTTCATCCATTGCCGCAGTAATACAATAATGACTGATCTGTTTGTTCTTTAATTCTGATTTAATTTTTATCCTGCCCCATTGTTTTATTCTGAATTTACCACCTGCGAATGCTTTTGCAAAACGTTCTTCATTAAGACAATTTTCTTCGATCAGCCTTGAGGTTAACTCTTCTACTTCGGGTTTTCTTAAACCCAATGAGTAGGCTTTCATTTTTACTTCGCTAGGGCAGCGGTCCTGGTAGGCACAATAATGCCTTAATTTCTGGTAGGCCTGTTCTTTGGTGAGTGATTTTTTGGGTAGCATTTTCTATTTCCAGGCTCAAATGTAAGCCTCGTATCCTGCTGCTAATTAATAATCCACAGTGTTTTTATAAATGTTGGCTATTATGCAAAAATCATTAGCTTCGCCTCAAACCAAATGCAAGATGAAATTTATTGTTTCCTCTTCGGCTTTACTGAAACAACTGCAGCATATATCTGGTGTTATTAATGCCAATACTGTACTGCCGATCCTGGAAGATTTTTTGTTTGAAGTAGAAAAAAATAAACTCAGTGTAGTAGCCACAGATCTTGAAACTGTGATGCGCATTCAAATGGATATTGAAGCCAAGGATAGCGGTAAGGTTTGTATTCCTGCAAAGATCCTTTTGGATAGTTTGAAAAATATTCCGGATCAGCCGTTGACATTTAATATCGATAAAAATTTTGGTATTGAGCTCACAAGTGATAATGGAAAATATAAAGTAATGGGGGAGAACCCTGATAATTTTCCCAAAGAGCCTTCTGCCGATGACACTACTTCATTCAAAGCAACTTCTTTGGCACTGATCACAGCTATTAATAAAACGTTGTTCGCTGTAAGCAATGATGATCTTCGTCCCGCAATGACAGGTGTTTTTTTTGAATTGGATAAAAAAGGAATGCAATGCGTGGCCACGGATGCACATCGTCTTGTAAAATATAAAAGAGTTGATGTAAGCTGTCCGAAAAGTGACAATTTTATAGTTCCTAAAAAACCATTAACGCTTTTGAAGTCTGCTTTGCCGGCGAATGATGATGAAATTTCTATCAGCTATAACAGCAATCATTTTTTTGTAAAGCATGGCACTACGCAAATGAGTTGCCGCCTGATCGATGCCCGCTTCCCTGATTATAAAGTGGTGATCCCTTCTGACAATCCATATAAATTGGTAGTTAATAAAAATGATTTCCAGGGAGCTTTACGTCGTGTTGCCATCTTCAGTAACAAAAGCACCAACCAGGTTGTACTCAGCATTGCTGGCAGTGAACTTGAATTGACCGCACAGGATATTGATTTCAGCTTTGAAGGTGATGAAAGAATGAAATGTCGTTATGATGGCGAAGATCTTGCGATCGCTTTTAATGCAAAATTTTTGATAGAAATGCTCAACGCCGCAGATAGCGACGATATAAAAATTGAACTTTCCACTCCAACAAAAGCGGGAATAATAAAACCTACAGAGCAGGAAGATAATGAAGAGTTGATGATGCTGGTAATGCCGCTAATGCTGAATCAATAATTTCAAAATATAAAATATCTTATGGCCCCGAATATCACGGGGCTTTTTTATTTTTATAGAATGGACTTCGTCATTCTTCAATCTTTTAATAATTACATGGATGCTCATTTGCTAATGGCCAAGTTGGAAAGTGAGGGTATTGAATGCTGGCTGCAGGATGAAAATACTGTTACGATAAATCCGATTTGGACAAATGCTGTTGGAGGAATAAAATTGCTTGTTACTAAACAAGATTTGGGTCGTGCTTATGAGATCTTCAGGGAGGCAGAAAATAATCGTAAGCAGGCGGTTGAATGTCCAAAATGCAAAGGTCACAACATTGAGCTAGTCAGTACTCCGCGTAAAGCAGCAAACTGGTTCAGCGCTATTCTTACTTTTTTTCTTGGAGATTATGCTTTGGCAGTTGACAAGGTCAATCATTGTTTTGATTGTGGAAACGAATTTGCAAATAGTAATGAAACAAATGCCCCTGCTTAATACTTTTTGGTGTAACTTTTCGTCAAATAATGCTTATGTGGCAGTCCCTGTTGAAGTACTTCAATACCCTTGAAGAACGGCCAATTGAAAGATTGGCATTCATTGTAGGGAGCTTGCTTGTTTTATGGATAATCGAAGGGGCCATTCCTTTATTACCGTTGAAGTATAAAAAAAATAAAGCCCACCACGCAGGTGTTAATCTCTTTTTTACTTTATTACATCTTATTATTCATACAGGCTTTGGCGTTTTAATTGTCCTTCTTTCAGATTGGGCGTCGAAAGAAAAGTTCGGTCTTGTGTATTGGTTAAATGCATCGGTAGTTGGCAGTATTGTAATTTCTGCTTTGATGCTTGATTTTTTTGGCGGCTGGCTTTCTCATCTTGTAGAACACAAGGTTCCTTTATTCTGGCGCATGCACATTATTCATCATGCCGACAATAATGTAGATGTAACAAGTGGCCTGCGACATCACCCACTGGAAAGTGTTTGGCGCGGTTTGTTTTTTTTAATTGCTATTGTTATAAGTGGCGCCCCGATGTATGGAATCATGATCTATCAAACACTATTAACCGTGTTCACCGGGATCACTCATGCAAATATTTCTCTACCGAAGTGGCTAGATAAGTTTATGAGCTATGTTTTAGTTTCTCCCAATATGCATAAGGTACATCATCATTGGAAACAACCCTATACCGATAGCAATTATGGCGGCGTTTTTTCGATCTGGGACAGGCTATTTGGAACTTTTAAAACCCTTGACCCCAAAAGTATTCGCTATGGCCTTGACCGTTATTATCCAAATGAAAAAGACGAAGACCTGGTTGCCTTGCTAAAAAAACCATTTCAAAAACTTGATGGTTAATTGGTTTTACTAACTTTCCCCAATGATTATTGTTGCCGCTATTCCTGCCCGCTATGCAGCCACTCGTTTTCCGGGTAAGCTTATGCAGGTGCTGGGAAACAAAACTATCATTCGACATGTTTATGATAATACTGTGTCAACAGGTTTATTCAATGATGTTTTTGTGGTAACCGACAGCGATATAATTTATAAAGAGATAAAAGATAGCGGGGGCAAAGTGATCATGAGTAAAAAAGAACACGAAAGTGGTAGTGATAGAATTGCGGAAGCGATTGCGGAAATGAATATTGATGTCATCGTAAATGTCCAGGGTGATGAACCTTTTATAAAAAAAGAACCGCTTGAAAAATTAGTTAGCCTTTTTAATGATGATAGCATACAGGTTGCTTCGTTGATGAGAAAAATTTCAAAAGAAGAAGCCCTTAATCCTAATAATGTAAAAGTTGTTACCAATAAATCGGGTTATGCACTTTATTTCAGCAGAAGCATTGTTCCATATCAAAGAGATGGAAAAACGAATGCTGAATATTTTTTGCATGTTGGTGTATATGCTTATAAAAAAGATGCGCTGATAAATTTTACCAGATTGCCGCAATCTTCTTTAGAGAAAATTGAAAAATTAGAGCAGCTTCGTTATTTAGAAAATGGCATCAAAATAAAAATGGCAGAAACAGAATATAATAATATTGCTATTGATACACCGGAAGACCTGGAAAGAGCAAAAAGCTCTTTATAATTTAATTTCCCTTCTTGTTTAACTCTGCCAATATTTCTGCTTGTTTATTTCTTATTTCTGCAAGTTTTAGTTGGTTTGCCGGATTATCCTCGTGTGCAAGTTGTTTTATAATGACTACCTGTTCTTTTCGTGCATCCAATAATTGTTCGAGCAAATTGATCTCTTTTTTTGCTGAGTCAGATACGTTGTAGCTTTTCATCGTTGTGATAACGGATGTAGCTCTCTCAAATTCCAGTTTGATATTTTCTTCGTTTACTGTGAGCCAGTCTTTGTAGGCCTCTATCCCATCGTTAAACATCTTAACGATCTTTTCATCGCTTTGTACATACTCTTTATACTTTTCATAAAATTTTTCACCATCAGGGAATTTTGCATCTTTTAAATAATTTATTTCTGCTTCTCGTCTATCCTGTCCTATTTTATTTCCCGGGCTTTTTAAATAAGTCCATGCAGACAAAGCCGTCACAGCAATTATAGCTAATAAGGCAAGATTGCTTTTAACTCCTTTGTCCTCTTTTTTTAATAATGGATAAAAAACAAATCCGATGATAAGACCGGTTAATAATCCTCCAATATGAGCAGCATTGTCAATGCCAGACTTCGTGCCGTAGATCAAATTAAATACAACAAAGACACCAATACTTTGCAATAGTGATGACCTCATTTGTTTTGGAATAAGATTAGTAAAAAGCAAAGCAAGAAAAACTCCATACAAGCCAAAGATGGCGCCGGAGGCGCCTGCACTATTTATCCCTTCACTATGCCACCAAAGACTTGCAAGACTTGCAAAAATTCCTGTTGCTAAATATGCAATTATATATTTCGTTTTCCCAAGCATTGGTTCAAGAAAAACTCCTGCCATATACAATGCATAAGAGTTCATCGCAAGGTGAATAATACCAAAGTGAATAAAAATACAAGTGAACAATCTCCACCAATCTCCGGATAAAGTGAGTGGTGAATAATTGCTTCCCCACTCAATATGCACCAATGCGTTTGGGTTAAAAATTCCTGCGCCGTTAATTACCATCAGGATAAATACAATAACATTTATTCCTATAATGGTATAGGTCGCATACAAATTTGATCCCGAAAGTTTCATTACTTTATTAATTTCTTCCGCTTGTTTTGCTTCTTCTGTTACTGCTTGAACCGTTCGTGTTCGCAAGTCTTCGATTGCTGTTGCCCATACCGGATTTGGCACTGAGGATCTTACTTTTTCAAATGCCTCCATGAACTCTTTGATATGTTTTTTATTCTTTCCCATCATATCAAAAGATTCGTTGTGTACAAGACTACTTTTGACCGACATTATTTCGCCGGTCGCTTCCACTATTATCTCATCCTCATACTTATTCCAGCTGCGGGGTGTATATCCCACAATCGCATTGGGGCCTGCATATTTCGGCGTCCAGCCAAGCTCCAAAAAAGCTCCATACGCACATAATAAAAGCTGGTCTGTTGTTTGCCCTGAAAAAGAAAACTCCTGTTTTTGAGATGGCATTTTTTTAATTTGTTTTCAAAATGCAAAATATAACCGGGTCCACAAAAAAGAATAATTGATTCTTCATTTTTAATCCCCATTATTTTACTGATGGGTTTCTTTTGCTAACTTACCAATGTTATGAACGTTAAGCTTAAACCGGAAAAATATCTTAAGTATTTGGTGCCGCTAAATTTATTTGGCACCCGGCGCACCCGTGAAATATTAAGCCAGAATCCAACTATAATTCCGCTCCGGGAAGATTCAAAGGAAATAAGGATCACTATTTATGATTACAATGCCGAGGTCATTGAGGTACATGAAGCGAAAAATGTAACCGAATGCTTCAAATACTTATCCCGGCACAGTATAACGTGGATCAATATTGATGGCATTCGAAAAGCCGATGTGGAAACGTTGTCCAACCATTTTGGCGTACATGCATTAATACAGGAAGACATTATGAGTATCAACCAGCGGCCAAAAATGGACGAGATAGACAATATTCTCTTTTGCCTGCTCAATATGCTTTATTATAATCCTGAAAAGAACACCGTAGAGCAGGAACAGATCAGCATTATACTTGGAAAAAATTTTGTTATCAGTTTCCAGGAAGATGCAAGCCGTGATGTTTTTAATTCATTGAGGGAAAAATTGAAGTTAACGAGCAGTCGTCTCCGCCAGGCCGGTGCCGATTATCTCTGCTATACAATGCTCGATCTTATCGTCGATCATTATTTTCTTGTAATGGAAAACCTGGGCGACCAAATAGAAGCGTTGGAAGAAGAAGTGGTAAGAAGTTCTTCCCAGCGATCTTTGGTAAAAATTAACCAGCTCCGTAAAGAGATAATTGTTTTAAAAAGAAACATATCGCCGGTTAGAGATCTTATTAATGGTTTTATTCGCAGCGATAGTGATTTACTTGATGATAAAAGCACCAAATATTTTAAAGATATCTATGATCACATTGTTCAAGCAAACGACCTGAGTGAGACTTATCGTGATATGATGATCAACATGCATGATCTTTATCTTAATAATGTCAATCTTAGGATGAACGAAGTAATGAAAGTAATGGCTATAGTGACTTGCCTGCTTGCCCCAGCTACGGTGATAGGCGGTATTTTCGGAATGAACTTTGAAAGTATTCCCTGGCTACACAATCCCTACGGTTTTTTTGGAGCCGTTATCCTTATGCTACTTATTCCTATTATAATGCTCTACCTGTTCAGGAAAAGAGGATGGTTTTAAATATCTTTTCTATAAAAGAAATCTGTTTCTTTTACCCACCCATTTTTTTCATACACTTTTTGTGCGGTATAATTATCTGCGGCAGTTTGTAATATCAGCCATTTTGATCCCGTCTCTACTCCAAATTGTTTTGCTGCTTCCAACAATTTAGTGGCCGCTCCTATTCCTCTTGCTTTTTCATTTACATAAAGATCATTCAGTAACCAGGTTCTTTTCATACTTACGGAAGAAAAAATTGGGAAGAGTTGTGTGAAGCCGATCAGCTCTTTTCTTTCTTCAGCAACAAAAATCACTGACTCCTTTCTTTTCATTCGCTTCTTTAAAAATGATCTTGCATGGTTAATATCAGGTTGTTGTTTGTAAAAGATCCTGTATTTGTCAAATAACACCGAAAGATTTTCAATATCTTTTTTCTTTGCTCTGCGAATGATCATAAGACTTATTTTACCGGCTTGAATTTATAAGGATAGACCTTGCCCGAACTCCACTGGCACACATAAAGATTCTCTTCGTCATCCACCAATACATCATGAGGGTGTTTGAATAGTTTATCCGTTTGATGAAAGGGTTTTAGTTTATCATTTTCATAGGCCGCTTCCGATCCGCAAAGAACTGAAACAACTTTGTTTTCTTTATTAAGAATAATAACAAAGCCGGAATCAACAGTATCAAGATTGGGCGAACGAAGAACGGCCGCATATAAATAATTTCCTTTTATAACAGGTCGGCAAACACAGGCTCCGGGCAGGGAGATCGTTTCAATATATTCTCCTGTCATTGAAAATCGTTTGAAACAACAACGGGTTCTATCTGTAATAATTAATGTTTCAGGGCTTGTGCGATGATCTATCGTGATGCCGTGTGCATTGTCAAAATTTTTTTCTTCGTTTCCTCTGCCTCCAAAAACATTTTTGAGCTTTCCCTTTTCATCATAATGCATGATATATTGCATGCCATAGCCATCCGCTAAATATATTTCTCCTTCTTTTGTTATCGTTGTTTCTGTTGGCACAAATCTTTTTGCCTCAGGATACTTACCGGTTTCAACCGGGTAATCCCATGTTTGCAAAATTTTTCCATCGATCGTTGCTTTATAGAATTGATTTTTTACAGTATCCGTTATAAAAAGTAATTGTTCTTTGTCTCCCCAAAGGGTCAGCCCGTGTGCACCGGGAAAATCATGACCCCATGTTTTTAACAACTTTCCTTTTTTATTAAAGAAGATAACATTGTTTTTCGTTTCATTTGTTAATAAAACAATCCTGCCTTTGGCGTCCTGCACCATTTCATGACAGTCATTCACTGGCAACGTTGTTGCATCCGCCTTTACCCAATCATTTACCTGCTTATACCTTTTTTCATTTTGGCCATAAACAATTTCACCATCGGTGATCTCAAATAATTTCTCTCTTGTGATCACACTGCCTGCAAATAGCAGGCTGCTGTTTTGGATAAACTCTTTTCGTTTCATATTGATTAATTAAAAAAGATTTCATCAACAAAGATCCATCCCTTTTCCTTTTTACCCGGATGCCAGGCTGGTAATTTTGAAACATTCTTTCCAATTATTTTGTACCATTTATATTTTGATCGGGGAATATCGATCTTCAATCCTTCCACTCTCACAATATTCTTTTCTTCCTTGGTTGGTTGCTTTGCTGCCGCCTTCTTTAATAATTTCAATTTGTCTTTATTCTCCCCGGCCCAAATTTCTACTTCTGCCGGCGGCATTAAATAAGATGGGACATTTTCATTATAGCTTATCGAGATGCTGTTGATGGTTTGAGCTGTATCAAAATAAAAAAATGCGGTAAATGGTTGCTCTCTAAAACCAAGCCATGCTGCATCGTTAAAATTCTCAGCCAATCCTTTTTTTAGATCGGTTAACGTTGCCGCTCCATTGCCTTTATACTTTTCATTCGGCTGATTTATCAACTCTGCACTTGATGGTTTTATCCCTTTTTTAAAAAATGAAAATGAAGAAATAGGGCTGCTATACCAACCCGTTTTTATGCTTTTTGCCTTGATCAACGTAAATCCTTCAGCTGTAATCGGGCCTTTATATATCGGAGACGTTGTGCTGTCGGGGTCTGTTCCATCAGTCGTATATCGAATTGTTGTACCTGCAATCTTTTGTTCTAATTCTATTTTTTCGTTCCCCGCCAAAATAAATTCTTCGTTCTTTAAAATTGGCGGCGTCAATGTAAGTATTTCATTTTTGTCAGGAATATAACCCCGGTCAAATCTTATCTTTTTGTTTTGCTTTTGTAATTCGTCTGCTTCGGTTGCTGAAATTTTTGTATTCCAGATAAACACTTCCTTCAATGAATCGAACTGTGAAAATGATTGCGCTGCATTTTTATCGATTTGGGTTCCTGCAAGCGAAAGTAATTGAAGGCTCTTTAGTTTTTTAAGTTCGTTTAATGCGTTGTTGGTGATCAATGAATTATTCAATATTAATTTTTCAAGATTTGAAAATTGATTGACCGTTTTCATATCGGCATCCGTAACTGGCATATTTCCAAGATTGAGTACAACGAGCTGTTCTTTTACTTTTAAAAGGTCTTCCAGCTTTTTCCTGTCAAATTTTTCCCTGACAAAAAAGTCTGCTTGTAATGCCGGCGAATTTTGTGATAATGGAAACACCGAACAAAAGGGATCGCTCAATTTTTGTATTGTTGAGGTCGATGCTGCTGCGAATAAATATGTTTTCTCTGTTTCTTCTTTTGGTAAATGAATAAATTTTGCAGCTAAGATCTTTACTGTATCACCATCTGCATAATCCTTCATGGTTTTTTTCATGTCGGCTCCCGATTGTATCCATGCAAATAAAAGATCGATTTGTTCCTGGCTCAACTGTGGTTTGCCCGTTGGCGGCATATGTTTTTTCTCCTCTTCGGGTAAGTTGATCTTTTGAATGATGTGACTATTTAATGCATCGCCGGATTTCCAAATTGGCCCGTTCTTTCCGCCTTCCAAAATTTTTTCTTCTGTAGTCATAATCAGTTTTCCTTTCGCTTTCTTTTCATTGTGACAGGAAAAACATTTTGACTTAAGAATTGGTCGTATAGCTGCTGTAAATAAAGAGCTGCTATCGGTGATCTTTTCTTCTACTTCTTTGTCATTTCTCAATGGCTGCCATACAAAGTTTTCGCCATGAGTAAGATTAGAACCGAAGTGGCTTCCAATGATCATTGCGGTAAGCGACAATGTGATAGTGGTTCCAAAAACAAATTTCTTTTCGGGAAAAGATCGATAAACTAATAGAAGTATATAAGATAAAACTGCTGTTGTGATCCCGAGTGTTTTATGTTTTAAAAGGATGTTTTCATCATACCCGCCTTCTCTCGAAAGAAAAAAGCCCATTAATGCAGTAAGCGCTGCAGTAAATGCCGTAACCTGCAACACAAGAATAAATATCTTTTGAAAAGATGCTTGTTCAATATTCTTTCTGCCGAGCCATAAAATAATCGAGATAACAAGAAGCCCGATCGGTAAATGAAGCAACAGCGGATGCATTCTTCCAACCGCTTGTAACGATGGCGGCAGTGATACTTTGTTTTGAAAAAATAACAAAAACAAAAGCAGCACGATTATAAAAAAACTAAGATTGGATAAAATACGCTGAAATAATTTCATGCTGCTTTTTTATGCAAGTACTCCATTCACCACCTGGCCCGCAACATCAGTCAAGCGATAACGACGGCCAAGATGTTTATAAACAAGTTTTTCATGATTCAATCCCATCAAATGCAAAACGGTTGCGTGAAAATCGTTTATGTGAACTGGGTCTTTTACAATATTATATCCGAACTCATCGGTTTCACCATAGCTTAATCCTGGTTTGATCCCACCACCCGCCATCCAGATACTATAACAGCGTGGATGATGATCACGACCATAATTATCTTTTGTCAATGTTCCCTGACAATAATTCGTTCTGCCAAATTCACCGCCCCATATCACTAATGTTTCATCAAGTAGCCCTCTTTGTTTAAGATCCATTATCAGGGCGGCCGATGCACGATCAGTATCTTTTGCTTGGCCTGGCATTTCACCAACAAGATTGCCATGCTGATCCCAGCCCTGGTGATAGAGTTGAACAAATCTCACTCCGGCCTCTGAAAGTTTTCTTGCCAACAAACAGTTTGCGGCATAGGTCCCCGGTACCAAACATTCCGGGCCATACATTTTTATTATCTGGTCGGATTCTTTTGAAAGATCTGTAAGTTCTGGTACCGCAGTCTGCATCCGGTATGCCATTTCATACTGTTCCACTTTTGTTTTTATTTCAGGATCACCAAATTCCTGGAATGATAATGCATTTAGTTTTGCCAATTCATCCAACATTCTTCTTCTGTCTAACTTATCTGCACCTTCGGGGTTGTTTAAATACAAAACTCTTTCATCGCTATTGCTGAATTGCACTCCCTGGTGAATGCTGTCAAGAAATCCGTTTGTCCAAAGTTTTGAATAAACGCCTTGCCCGTTTCCTTTTCCTCTTGACAACAACACACAAAAAGCCGGAAGGTTTTTATTCTCACTTCCCAATCCATAGCTCAACCACGATCCCATACTTGGACGATTACCCTGCTGCGCTCCTGTTTGTATAAATGTCAATGCCGGATCATGATTGATCGCTTCGGTATGCATCGTTTTTATTACACAGATATCATCGGCAATTTTTCCAATGTTGGGAAAAAGGTCACTAATCCATGTTCCCGATTGGCCATATTGCTTGAATTCAAACTTTGATCCTACCATGGGAAATTTATCCTGGTTCGCTGTCATGCCAGTGAGTCGTTGCCCCATTCTTACAGATGCAGGAAGATCTTCTCCCATTCTTGCGATCAATGTTGGTTTGTAGTCGAAGCTTTCTAATTGTGATGGTGCCCCATTTTGAAAAAGATAAATGATGCGTTTTGCTTTTGGTGCAAAATGAGGAAGCCCAACAGGTGGTAACATTTCGGAAGATCCACTGCTGAATAAGTCTTTTACAAGCAATGAACCCAATGCAACACTGCCCAGGCCAAGACTAAGCTTGCCAAGAAAATGTTTGCGTGTAATGTTCAACCTGTTTTCGAAAAATTCGTTTGCCATGAAATTTATTTTTTTGTTGTTAGCATCATTACTACTATCATCTTCTTTTGCGTCGCACTCTTGTGCTGCATTATACTATTCAACTTATTTGATCTTTCTGCTGCACCCCGACTTTGTCGGCGGTACGTTCGATAATTCTATTCGCCTTTTATTTTAGCCCCTTATAGATAAAGCAACCATCAATAAACAAAAGAATCTTCCACCTAAGTCTCTCCTTTAGGGGGACAGGGGTTTGGGTTTACGTTTTTGTAATCGCTTCCTCCATATTATAAATTGTATGAACCACCTGCATCAATGCCGCTGCTTCTGTTTTATTTATATTTTGTTCGTGTTTGTATTCACCAGCTTTTAAAAAGTTTTCTGCTTTTGCCGATTGCTGCAAAAACTCATCTTTTTCTTTCTTATAATAATCGAAAAGAATTTCTTTTTCTTTCTCGCTTGCTTTCCTGCAAATGATCAATCGAAATGCTTTTTCAATTCTTTGTTCATCAGGAATTTTTTCTGCCTCTAATTTTTCAGCTAATACTCTTGCAGCTTCCAATACCTGTGGATCGTTTAATAAAACCAATGCCTGCAGTGGCGTATTCGTTCTCACTCTTTTTACTTCGCACTGATCCCTGTTTGATCCGTCGAACGTAAGCATCGAAGGTGGGGGAGAAGTTCTTTTAATAAATGTATACATCCCGCGACGATACAATTTTTCATCATGATCCTGAACATATCTTGCCAGTTGCCCGCGGCCCGAAGTAGACGATTCCCAAAGCCCTTTTGGTTGATATGGTTTAATACTCGGACCCCCAATTTCATCATTCATCAAGCCGCTGCTTGATAAAGCAATGTCCTTTACGAACTCTGCCGCATATCTTATTCTTGGTGCTCTTGAAAGAAAAACATTATCTGGATCCTTCGCAAGTTTTTCTTTTGTTACAACAGAAGACTGACTATAAGTGGCGGACACTACAATTTGTTTCACCAATCGTTTTATGTTCCAGCCATTGTTCATAAAATCCAATGCAAGCCAATCAAGCAATTCCGGATGTGATGGTGGTTCTCCCTGCATTCCAAAATCACCGGAAGTTTTTACAAGGCCTCTTCCAAAAAATTCCTGCCAGATGCGATTCACATAAACTCTTGCTGTCAGTGGATGTTTTTTATCAAATAACCACTTTGCCAATCCTAGCCTGTTCTTTTCAAGTTTCGTTGAATCGAATGGAAAAATTTTCGGCGGTGTACTAAAGGGCACTTCGTCCCCCAGCTGATCATATACTCCTCTTTTTAGAATATGTGTGCATCTTACTTCACTACTGTCTTTCATGATCATCACCGGCACAGCTGCCGTATCTTTTTTATTGATGAATTGTAACACATTTTTTACATCATCGCTGGTGATCTTCATATTTGGAGGATCAGCAAGTGAAGCAAGTGTAATGTCCCCCTGCAGGCCTTTTTCATTTATCTGGTTAAAAAAAGCAAATGTGCCATAGTATGATCTTTGAGGAATGGGATCAAATTTATGATCATGACAATGGGCACACTCAAATGTCATTGCCAAAAATGTTTTTCCAAATGTGTTAGTGCGATCAGTTACATATTCTAATCTGTATTCTTCATCGATCACGCCGCCTTCCTGTGTTATTTTATGATTGCGGTTAAACCCAGTTGCCAGCAACATTTCTTTTGTTGGATCAGGGAGCAAGTCGCCAGCTAATTGCCATGTAACAAATTTCTCATAAGAATAATTTTCATTAAAAGCATGGATCACCCAATCTCTCCATGGCCACATCGTTCTTAACCCATCATCCTGGTAGCCGTGACTATCGGCATATCTTGCTGCATCCAGCCATTGTACGGCCATTTTTTCTCCATAATGTTGATTGGCTAAAAGCTCATCAACAATTTTTTCATACGCATTTGCAGAATTATCATTCAAAAACTTTTCCTGCATTTCAATTGTTGGTGGCAGCCCGGTGAGATCAAAGCAAACTCTTTTTAATAGTCTTTCTTTATCCGCTTGCTCATTGGGGGAAAGGTCCATTGATTCCATTTTAGCAAGTATAAAATGATCGATCTCATTCTTTGCCCATTTTTTATTCTCTGTTTCTGGTAATTGCTGCGGCTGTGGCGCAATGAATGCCCAATGCGGTTTGTATTCGGCACCTTGCTTTATCCACTTCGTTATAAGTTTTATTTCGTATTCCGATAGAGAAACATTTGATGATGGCGGCGGCATTCGCTCTGCGGTATCTTCGGATATAATGCGATGATAAACTTCGGACTGTTCTGGTTTTCCCGGAACGATCGCAAACATTCCCGGGCTTTCTTTTAATGCTGCGTATGCGCTATCAGGAATATCCAGACGAAGATTTGCTTTACGTTGTTTTGAATCCGGGCCATGACATTTAAAACAGCGATCAGAAAGTATCGGCCTTATATGAATATTAAAATCGACATGGGCGGGAAATTTTTCTTTGGGCTTGTTCTTTCCATAAATAAATATGGATGCCGCAGCAACAATTAAAATGACAAGCGTTAAAACCCACCAGCTTTTTTTCATTTACACGGTTCTTTATGGCGGTAAGGTAAAAATTTTTCGTGTTATACGTAATAAACTGTTTTCTATTCGGTTTTGGGGCTAAAGCTCATTTAAAAAAAATCTCGTTCACAAATAACCCCAGCCTTAATGGCTGGGGTTATTTTATAATTACATCTTCTGGGCTTTAGCCCAAATGAATTTATTTCTTTTTGTAAACCGGGACGGTGCTACAGGGCTCTCCATACATAATGCTTTTTGCGACAGGCAATAATTTACGGGTTGCTTCGGCATAGGCAAAATCATCGATCGGTGTTTCGCCACATCCCTTTAAAACAATTCTCTTATCAGTGAATTCCGCTTCATGTATTGAAGAGATGTTTTTTAAGAAAACCGTTTTGTAAATTTCTTTTTCATCTCCTACAATTGTTTCTTTTGCTACCGGCTGAAGGTATGTTGTAACAAGCATATAGGCCCAAACAGGAATGATGGCATCGGCGGTGCAGGTTATCGCCACATTTTTATTTCTATACTTTTCCCAATCCTGTTGTTTCAGCGCCTCCCTGAAATCCTTTTCCTTTAATATCATTCCCATAAAAAGAAAATCTTTCAGATCAAAAACACCTATAGACTCATTTTTCGGAAGATAGTTTTCAAGGTCGATCGTTACTAACCCGCTTTCGGTAACCTTATTTATAATTTCGTCACTCATTCTATTACAAAAATAACGCAGCTTTTGATCTTTTTGTTTACGAAAAGCGGCGCAAAAAAGCCCGTCTGGCCTTAGGCGAGACGGGCTTTTAATTCATTGGTTCTTATTATCAATAAAAGTTACGTCGATTGTCTTTAATGGTTGCCTGGTCTTTCATGAGCTTGACCGGCGAACTGTAAAAACTCTGCATTTGCTTTGCCCTTTGTCTCATTTGGTCTTTTTGCATTTGAATATCGGCTACCGCTACTGATGTAGTCGTCAGGTCGTCAACCCTTACAACGTAAACCGCATCTCTTCCTGCTATTGGCTCGGTAATTACTTTCCCTTTATTAGCCATATTAAATACTGCTCCCAAAACTTTTGCCTCTGTGATCTTTCCACGACCATCTGTTATTCGAACGCTGTCTACTGTAATTATAGAATCTTGAAGTGCTGACGCCAGCGCTTCAAGTGTAGAAACCTTTCCAATCTTTTCCTTTATTATTTGGTCGGCTTTCTTTTTATCCTTAAGTATCCTTTCAACGCCTTGTGCACTGGCAGATCCAACTCTTGCAATATATGCCGGCTGTGTTCCCTCCTTTAAAATATCTGTAACCGCAGCAACAACATATTTATAACCCGACGCGGCATCACCAATCCTTTCCTGTTTGATCACATCTCCCTTGTCCGCTTTATAAATTTCTCTCACCAATGTGCGGCAAGATACTTGCTGGCCAAAACCACCTGCTAATCTCTGATCAATGTCCTGGATAGAAATATCATTTGGGCCAATATTTGTTGCTTCAAATTTTTGAATGCGTCCGTTTGATTTAGCAATATTGTCGTTAAATGCTTTTAAGTTCTGGCTTTCGCTTACAAACTTGCTGGCATCTTCAAGAACTACACGTTCTGTTTCGTCGCTTGCAATGATATTCTTTGCGAATTGAGCAACCTTATAATGTGGCTCAGGGTTTTTCAATTCAAGAATTTCAATAAGGTGATATCCAAAGCTTGTTTTCACAACCTTCTTTTCTCCTTTTTTTCCTTCGAATAAAGCGAATTGTGCAAACTCTTTTGCGAAGTTTGGTTGCTGCATATCAAATGAGCTAAATGTCATTTCCCCGTTTTTCGCCCTGCTACCATCGGTTTGCGGATTATATTTTTGTACCATGTCTGCCCACGATGCTCCTCCTTTTACTGCAGCCTCTACCGAGTCCATTTTCTTTTTCGCTACACTATCTACAACACCTCCTTGTGACGGATCATTGCTTATCAATATGTGGCGGCATTTTACAGAATCAGGTAATGTTCTTATCTCTATCATCTTTGCTAATGCATAGGTATGATCATCAAGATATGGACCATAAACTTCGCCTTTTGACAGGGCAATAATGCTGTCTTTAGCCGGCATTTTCATAAAAGTCTTACCAACAAATACATCAGAATAAGCGATCGTACTTCCGTAGCGTGAAAGAAATCTTGTCGTCATTGTATCAGTTGCAAACTCTGGCTTTAGAGCAGCAATCTGTTTTCTTAGCTGTGCAGAATCTGCTTCGGTTGGTGATGCGTTAAAGATGGTGTAAGTAATACTTCTGCTTTCTGTTTGCTTATATTGGTCTTTGTTTTTATTTACATAGTCCTCTATCTCTTTATCTGTAACCTTGATAGCGCTATCAGAAATTTTTGAATAAGGATACCTTACAAAAGAAACTTTTGCCAAACCCGCTGCTTCGGTATTTTGTTTTTCAACATACCATTTAGGATAATAAACAGAGTTGGTAAGAAGTGAATTATACTTCTCCATCTTACGATTATACTCCATTGATGCGAGATAAGCATCCAGTTGATCTCTTTCGGCCTGGTTAGGGCTTCTTCTTAATTGGTTGATGGCATTCTGTGCGGCAGCACCGTCATAATTTCCCTGCTGATCAGAAAAACGTTGTCTAAGATCTTGAGGAGGGTTTTGTCCAAACAGGTAATCATTAAATTCTTTTTTACCAACATCAATTCCGACTTTATTAAATTCAGATGTCATAATAATTTCTTCCACTTCCTGGTTCCACATTTGTTCAGCAGTCTGATGTTTTTGTGCTTCGGTATATTCCTGTTGTTGCTGCTGAGCGGCGGCTTGTTGCTGATCGTCCCTTGCTTTTAGTTTAGTTTCAAAACTGATATAATCAATTTTTTTTCCATTCACCAAACCAAGTGTTGATGAATTTCCTGCTCCCATTTTATTCTTGGCCTGGAAATAGTCCGTAAGAATAAAACCTAGAAGCGCTAATGCAATAGCTATTACTGCCCACTTTGCATATCTTTCACGAATGCTCTGAATAACTGACATAATAATATTATAGGGTTATAAAAAGGAGGGCAAAAATAGGG
>Ga0207641_10000087_pt1 | contig 132202 bp, 110 predicted proteins | sample KBSSwiS62_FD_184306 | JGI IMG/M metagenome (GOLD analysis project Ga0207641, IMG submission 184306) | Switchgrass rhizosphere microbial communities from Kellogg Biological Station, Michigan, USA - KBS Switchgrass S6-2 (SPAdes) (version 2) | ecosystem: Host-associated > Plants > Roots >... | reverse complement strand
AGGCGCTGCTTATTGTTTTGTTTATATAATTGCAGCTCGTCTTCGGGGAAAACTGAATCGGCTATGATTTCACCAACAACGGGCAGTAAATTTTCTGTGTGTTTGTTTAAGCAGTGCAGCGACACCGAAGAAGTTTCATTATAAGAAGCCCTGTTAAGGTAAGCGCCGTAATATTCAAAATGTTCATTTATTTCAAAGGCGGTTTTTGCTGAGGTTCCATTTTTCAGCAGGTAATTGGTAGTAGCAGCTATCATGTTCTGCTCTTCATACCAGTTGCCGGCAAAGAATACCCATTCTATCTGCAACACCTCTTCCGCACCCGCATCTATGGCATACACTTCAATGCCATTATCAAGCGTAAACTTGCTGTATGGCTTTATCTGTAAACTAAAATCGATAGCATCTTTTATAGGGGGCGCAATTGTTCTGTTTACCATATTTTTTTATTTATTTGCCGATGCATAATATAGCTGCACCTGCCTGTCTTTCTTTCAAAAAAGGAATGTATTTCCCTTTCCCTTACAAACCCGGGTTGGTGTATGACGTGCACACCGCAGCCATTGATCTATGATTGCTGGTCTGCATAGTAATAAATAGTACTGCAATTATTTACATCAAAGATCTGCTGCGCATAATTACATACCTGTTCGCGGGTAATGGACTGGTATTTATTTAATTCTTCATTAATAAGACCGGCATTACCGAGTAATTCATAGGTAGCCAGGCTGCTGGCGCGGTTCATTATACTCATGTCTTCAAAAGCCAGGGCCGCCTCGGTTTTATTTTTTACCTTCTGCAATTCTTTTTCATCTACCAGTGTATTTTTAATCTTCTCCAATTCTGTTTCGACGGCCTTATCAGCGTCTTCCATTTTTACGCCTTTCACCAGTTTGCCTTCAATGGTTAACAAACCCGCGTCCGTGCTTCCAAAATGATAACATTCAATGTTGCTGAATAACTGCTGTTCTTTTACCAGTGCCTGGTACAGCCTGGAAGAACCGCCACCACTTAAAATATCTGTTATCAGTTCTGCTGCATAATAGCCGTCATCCAGCCGATCCTGCATGTGCCAGGATTTGTACAGCGCATCGAGTGGCACATTGGCTTTTACAATTTCTTTACGCGGTGCAGTTTGTTTGGGCTCTGCAGGCAGGCGGCGCAGGTATTTCTCTCCTGCAGGTATGTCGCCAAACCATTTTTCCGCCAGTGTTTTTACCTGTGCCAGGGTAGTATTGCCTGCTACTACCAAAATAGCATTTGCCGGACAGTAATGCTTAAAGAAAAACTTCTTTACATCAGTCATCGTGGCGTTCTCTATATGACTGAGTTCCTTGCCGATGGTTTGCCAACGGTATGGATGTACCGTATAGGCCAGTTCGCGCATTTTAAACCACACATCGCCATAAGGCTTGTTGATATAATGTTCTTTAAATTCCTCCATTACCACTTTACGTTGCACTTCCAGGCTTTTTTTGCTGAACGCCAGGCTTAGCATCCGGTCGCTTTCCAGCCAGAAAGCAGTCTCAATATTTTCTGAAGGCAACTGGCAGTAGTAATTAGTGAGGTCATTGGTGGTATAAGCGTTGTTCTCTCCGCCGGCCACCTGCAGTGGTTCATCATAAGAAGGTATATGTTTGCTGCCACCAAACATCAGGTGTTCAAACAAATGGGCAAAACCTGTTTTTAAAGGGTCTTCATCGCGCGCGCCCACATCGTACATAACATTTACCACGGCCATAGGGGTAGAATTATCCTCGTGCACCAATACCCTTAACCCATTGGCAAGGGTAAACTTATCATATTGAATCATATTTTCTTTTAAAGAGACGGCAAGTTATACTTTTTTAAACATTCAGGCGAAGAGAAGGAAACCGGGAATGGCTTACCGGGACACTGGCTGCCGCTGTAGCCTTCATTAAAAAGTAGTCCGGGAACTTGCCGCGCCCCATCTCCCCGTCTTGAATCAGATAATACTCTTCACCTTAAGTGTAAGCATTAGTGGCTGACCGTTGCGGTAAACCAGTATTTTTATTTTATCGCCGGGGTTTTGAAGCGCTGTTTTATACGCCTGTATATTTTTGGTGAAGTTGTTGTTGACGGCCATAATTACATCATCTGGCAAAAAACCGGCTTTTTCTGCCGGAGAACCTTTCATTACGTCTGTTATTACTACTTCATTATTAACTACATAAAAATTTAAACCGGTATAGGAATAATCAAAAAGATCGCGGTAATGTGTATTGGGGGTTATGTAAATATCTCTTTTTTCATAATTAAGAATAACATTAAACCGGCGCAGCAAATCATTGCCAATTAATCCCCCCAGGTAAGGATAAGAAGTAACATTGAATTCATCGTCAAAAATATAGGCAGGCACCCGCTTAAAGCGGTAAGGTCCCAGCCGGAAGCTTTTTACAGTAGTAAGTTCCATTTGCTTTTTACCGCCCAGTCCTTCTACCTGTGTACTCACTCTTTTTCTTTTAGGACTGAACAGGCTGCTGTCTTCCACAAAATCTGTAGATAACAATAAGCAAAGCCCCGCGCCCGTATCAAAATAAAACCTCGCCATCCGGTCTCCTTCATCAGTAATGCGCGCACTTTGAATTAATAAGTTTACCAGCAGTGGTTTTAATAAATACCCCCCCTTGGGATATTTCATTGAACCCTTTGAATACACCTGTATCTGCATGCTGTCGTAATTAATCTTTACGATGTAACGGTTAAAAAAACTATAACCGATAATGCCATCTATATGCTCCCCGTATACGCTGGTTAAAATATCATAATCATTTATGTGAAAATTCAGACTGTCTACCGTTAAGCCCGGCAATTTCAGCGTGTTGTTATACGAGAAATTTACTTTTCGTATACCAGCTATACCACGTATGGTTTTATCTGACAACTGGTTGGGCAATTTTAACTGGCTAACCGTTTGCGAATCGAGCGAGATGCCGCCACTGCCGGTGTCAAGAATAAAATTAAGTGAATCTTTTTCATCGTTTAAAGTGGCTCTTACCAATATAACACCACCACTAAACTGACGGAATGGAAATTTGGTTAATAATTTGGCGGCAGGCTGTACAAATTCTTCCTGGGCTTGCGCAACACAGGGTAAGGAGAGGCATAAAAACAGAATAAGTAGTATAAGGCAATCGTTGCGTCTCAAAGCTTCAGCAGTTTGTTGGTAAATAAGCAAGGATCACATTCAAAGCAATGGGCTGTAAATAAAGACCCCTGCCAAGTTACAACAAGCATCACAATAAACCGTAACCGTTTATGTATTTAAAGTAAAATATCTTTGCTGTTGCAGCTCCGTTTTAAACTGCCGGTTTTACGGGCGTTTAACCGCCGGCAGCTGGTACCCGTTGTTCATTAGCCAATAACCTGCATTGATGTGTTTGAAATGGTAATTGTAAAATCCGCCGCTCTTTTTTGCCCCGGCTTTTACCGGCATTTCACAACAAATAATTTTTAAAAAAAAATTTATGCGCCCTGGTTTTTTCCTGTTCTTTCTGTCAATATCCTTACTAACGGGTATCCACACCGCCGCGCAGGCGGACAGAACACCTCCGGCCCTTGCAGCAATTAAAGAAGCCGACTTACAGAGGGATATTGGGCTACTGGCCGGCGATCATTTCCGGGGCCGCGAAGCCGGCACCCTGGATGAATTAAAAGTAGCCGTATGGTGGGCAGATATATTAAAGGCAGAAGGCCTTAAGCCAGCTGGTGACGATGGCACCTATTTTCAGTATTTCTCTATGTGGCGAAACAGAATCGCTGCAACAAGCACCATCAGCATTGGCAACCAGCATTTACAATTATGGAAAGATGTACTGGTGGCACAAACTGCACCCGCTCATTTATCGGTGCCGGTAGTGTATGCCGGCAATGGTTCAAAAGAAGAACTCGATAAACTTGATCTGAGAGGCAAAGCAGTAGCATTGAATATTTCTGCAGCTGGCATTGATCTGAATGTTTCTATTCCGGAGCGGCGCTATCCTTCTTATATTCTTCGCAAATACAGCCCGGACTTGCTGGCCAGGGGCGCTGCCGCCATTATATTTATTGCTGATGAAACGGGCGAAAAAAGCTGGGACCAGGTAGTACCTAATCTTAGCCGGGGTTTGTACGATGTGGAAGATGGGCCCAATGCCCTTACAATAGCAAAGCCACCGGTTATCTGGATACATGGCGCCCATGCGGACTGGGTGAAAAATAGCCCGTTACTCAGCATAGAACTGATAGTAGACAGATTTGAATATCCCTCTGTAAACCTGATAGCTAAAGTAGATGGTACAGATGCCGTGTTAAAAAACGAATATGTGCTGTACAGCGGTCACAATGATCATGATGGTATACGGCAGCCATATGGCAATGATTCCATTTATAACGGTGCAGATGATAATGCCTCGGTAAGCGTGGCCCTGCTGGCCATTGCAAGGGCATTTAAACAAGCGCCGGGTAAACGCTCCGCGCTCTTTGTTTTTCATGGAGCGGAAGAAAGGGGTTTGCTGGGTTCAAAGTGGTTTGCCAATCATGCCACTGTTGACAAAAAATCTATTGTAGCGGTACTAAATGGCGATATGATTGGATGCAATAACCCGGACAGCGCCGCTTTGCTGGGTGTGCAGCCACCGCACCGCAATTCTGCCAGCCTGGTGGCCACTGCTCTTGAAGCAAACAAAGAAGGCCCCGCATTTAAACTGGATACCCTGTGGGACAAACCGGGGCATCCGGAAAACTGGTATTTCCGCAGCGATCACCTGCCTTACGCGAGAGCAGGCTACCCGGCAATTTTTTATTCTACCCTGTTGCACCCATTATACCACACACCCATGGATGAACCCGGCATCATCGATATAAAAAAACTGAAAAGAATGACGGAATGGATGTACCGCACCGGGTGGAAGCTGGCCAATGCGGCCACGAGACCAGCCCTGGATGCGGGGTTTAAGCTGGAACGGTAGACGTGAGGCGTGAGACGTGAGACGTCAGGCGTCAGCGTGAGTGGTGAGTAGTGAGTAGCTGCGGCAAAGACTACCGCCGCAGGTCTCACGTCTCACGCCTGACGTCTCACGATTTCTTGCGTGACGCCTCACGATTTCAACTTTACTACAGTATTTTTGTTGTTTGATTAACCAGTTTAGTATGGATATAGCTTCATTGTATCAAAGAGCACTCAATTTTGAATTTTTAAGTATCGACGAAGGCGTATTTCTGTTTGAAAATGCCCCATTGACAGAATTAATGAATATTGCCAATGAGCTGAGAAAAAAACAGGTGCCCCACCAAAAAGTTACCTGGATAATAGACCGCAATGTAAACACCACCAATGTTTGTATTGCCAATTGCAAGTTTTGCAATTTCTACCGTATTCCCGGACATTCAGAAGCCTATATTACTGATATTGAAACATATAAGCGCAAAATAGATGAAACTTTCCGCTACGGCGGGGAGCAATTGTTGCTACAGGGCGGTCACCACCCCGATTTAGGGCTTCAATACTACGTTGATACCTTCAGGCAACTAAAAAAACTATACCCCTCGCTAAAACTGCATGCGTTGGGGCCACCCGAAGTAGCTCATATTACCAAACTGGAAAAATCTACCCATCGCGAAGTGCTGATGGCGCTAAAAGAAGCGGGGCTTGATTCTTTACCAGGACCGGGCGCTGAGATACTGGTAGATCGGGTTCGCAGGCTTATCAGCAAGGGAAAATGTGGCACAGAAGAATGGCTGACCATTATGCAGGAAGCTCATCAGCTTAACCTTACTACCTCGGCCACCATGATGTTTGGTCATGTAGAAACCATACATGAACGTTTTGAGCACCTGGTAAAAATCAGGGAAGTGCAGGCAAAGAAACCTGCCACAGCCAAAGGTTTTATTGCGTTTATACCATGGACCTTCCAGGATGTAGATACCTTGCTGGCGCGCATACGCGGCGTACACAACCTGGTTACAGCCGAAGAATACATCCGCATGATTGCCATGAGCCGGATTATGCTGCCCAATGTAAAAAACATACAGGCGTCCTGGCTTACGGTAGGCAAGCAAACGGCGCAAATATGCCTGAATGCGGGTGCCAATGATTTTGGCTCCATCATGATCGAAGAAAATGTGGTAAGTGCGGCTGGTGCACCACACCGGTTTACTTACAAAGGCATACAGGAAGCTATTATTGAAGCAGGCTTTGAGCCGCAACTGCGCAACCAACAATATGAGTTCAGGCAGATACCCGCCGCCATTGAAGAACAGGTGATTAATTACTAACGTATCTATAGAAATTTTGGCCCCGTAGCATAAAACTGCGGGGCCTTTTTTTTGACAGAATGCCTGCAAAAAGAAAATCTACGCTTCTCCATCATAATCAGCAGCCTGCCAGCGTTGTATAAACAAAAATCTCATGTTCTTATAAGGGTAAACCCTTAACCCAACTTGTATAACTACCTAGCAGCCAATATTACATATGGATTTGTTGTTATACAAAGTTATAACCCTGTGTACAATTATGTCCTCAAACCATTTTCGCAAACTAATGCGCATTACTGCTGTAATTGTAGCATTGGCATTGCTGTTTAATTTTCTTGCCTGGTACTTTGGTTACCTGAAATCTAAAGAAAACGAAAAACTTGTTGAAGTAATAAACATTTGCGGAAGGCAGCGTATGCTTAGTCAGCGCATTACCAAAGAAGCGTTAATCATTACCAATGATAATTGCTCAACAGAGGAAAAAACAGCAGCGAGGCAAAATATTACAACAGCCATCAACCTCATCGAAAAACAAAACAGGTTTTTGCGGCAGGAAATTGTTTTACCCGGAACACCGGCGCCACCCAACAATGCCATTGTTAATCACCTGCTTTCTGTTGAATCGCCTTACCTGCAAAACATTATTGATATTGGCCGTCATATAGCCGGTGCCGACACCTCACTGATAAAACAGAACCAGGCATACTATATGAACGATTTGCTGCTAAATGAAAAACAGGCCTTGCCTGTAATGGAAGAAGTCGTTTCGCAGTATGTAACCATCATGATCGAAAAGACAAAAAATGCAAATACAATAAACATTGGTAAGTTTATTTCCGTTATTGCTGCTTTGGTATTTTTGGCGGTACTGGTGCTTGAACCATTGTTCCGCGGCAGTAAGAACAATCTTCAGCAATTGCATCTTGCCAAGGTGGAGTTATTACAGGAAAAAACATTCCTGTCTTCTATTCTTAATTCGCAGACAAATTTTGTTATCCGTATTAATAAAGAAGGCAATTTTACGTTTGCCAACCCGGAATTCTTAAAGACATTCCATTACAATATTGAGGACCTGCTGCATACAGGTTATCACACTACTATCTTTCCCAAAGACATACAGCGTTGCCGGCAGTTGGCCGATGAGTGCCTGCAATATCCCGGCAAAATTTTTCGCATACTCATAAAAATACCTGTTTGCAACAGTAAAGATTATCTCTGGACCGAATGGGAATTTATTGCCCTGCGCAATGACCCGGCTACAATAACAGAAATACAAGGTATTGGTCTTGATGTAACGGATAAAATGCAGGCGCAGCAGAGTAAGGAAGAAGCCATTCAAACCCTTTCTTATGCCATGAGTTATGCAAAGATGGGTTCCTGGAAATACAATGTGGAAACTCAGGAGTTTATTATGGGTGCCGAAATGAAATCATTGCTGGGCCTCACTGAGAAAGATCCGGATACCATTTCAATGCAGGACTTTGTAACCAATTTCATTCTTCCGGAAGATGTAGCGCACGTAGCAGCGGAAACAGAAAAAATTATCAGGAACAGGCATGACAAGAACTACGAGTCTGCCTTTTCTTACCGCATCATTACAAAAACAGGACAACTGCGTTATCTCTTTACCAAGGGAAAACAAATGAATGAGCAATACCGTTTTGGTATTGCCCAGGACATAACCACGCATAAAGAGGCCGAGCAGGCGCTTTTAAAAAGCGAACAACAATACCGTTTACTGGCAGAACATTCAGAAGATATTATTAGTGTTCATTCGTTAAATTCGGAAATTGAATATATTTCTCCTTCTGTACAAACCGTACTGGGCTATACGGCAGAAGAGGTAACTGGCAGAAACATCCTGGATTTTGTGCACCCCGACGATCACAACAGGTTTACAAGCAGCGACGAAACGGCCTCTGTTTATAACTCATCTTTACTGATGCTGCGTTACCGGATGCTGCACAAAAACGGCAGTCATATCTGGCTGGAGAGCATTGTAAAACCGGTAAAGGAAAAAGGCGAAGTCAGCAAACTCATCTGCACATCGCGCAATATTACCGAAAGAAAAAAGACCGAAGCGCAGAAAAGCATGCTGCTATCGGAAGTAAAACAGTCAGAAGAACTATTGCGATCTGTAATTGACGCCACACCCGATCTTATTTTTATAAAAGATACCAGCTACCGGCATGTAATGGTAAACAAAGCCTATGCAAACCTTTTAAATTTAACGCCCGAAGACATTATTGGCAAAGACGATATAGAACTTGGTTTTAGCGAAGAACAGGTAAAGGGCAATGCTGCAAAAAATATCCGCGGATTCTGGCAAGACGATAATGATGTCATTAACACCGGACGTGTAATAACTATTTCAGAAGAAACGGCTTTCGTAAGCGGCGAGCTGCATTACTTCAGTATTGTAAAAGCGCCGCTGCGTAACAATGAAGGTAAAATATGGGGCGTGCTTGGTTTTGCGCATAATATTACCGGTATAAAACAGGCCGAAGCACAAAAAGAACATCTATTGGCCGAAGTAAAACAATCTGAGCAATTATTAAAAACCGTTATTGATGCCACGCCCGACTGGATCTTTATCAAAGACCGCCATCACAGGTTTTTAATGGCCAATAAAGCCTATGCCAGTTCGCTGCAGCTTACCCCTGAACTAATGATAGGGAAAAATGATCTTGATTTAGGTTTTGCAGAATCGGTGGTAAAGGGCGATGCGGCCAGTGGTATACGCGGTTTCTGGACAGATGATGATGAAGTAATTCAAACCGGGCAGGCAAAATATGTTCCGGAAGAAATAAATATTCACAATGGTGAACAGCATTATTTCAGCACTACCAAAGTGCCGCTATACGATGAGAAAGGGAAGATTTGGGGATTACTGGGTTTCTCCCATAATATTACGGGTCTGAAACAGGTAGAAGGCAATCTCAGGAAAAAAGACCAGTTGCTGCAGGCTGTTTCGGAAGCTACCCACCAGTTAATAGGCAATAAAAACCTGGAAGAAGCCATTGGTGAAGGGCTGTTTTTACTCGGCGTAAAAATGCAGGTAGACATCATCAGTGTGTATAAAAAACTGAACGCCGGCAGCAATGAACATACCATACAGCAAATTGCAAGCTGGAATACATCGGGCGAAAAACAACAGGAAACCAGGTCATTGGTTAGCATCTCCCCTTTCTCGGCAGATTCACCCGTACTTAAGACACTGCAAGAAAATGAAATTTACTCTTCTGCTGTAAATGAACTCAAAGATGAACATTTAAGAAACCTGTATCTGCAGAGGGGCGTACAATCCATAGTACTGATACCCATTTTTGTAAAAAACATTTTGTGGGGGCATATCGCTATCAAGCAGTTCAAGTACGAACGGCAATGGACAGCCACAGAGTTTACCATACTGCATTCTTTTGCCGCCACGCTTGCTGCGGCTATAGAACAGCGTGAGCTACAGCACGAGATTTTACACGCCAAAGAAATTGCAGAAAAAGCAAGCCGCGCCAAGAGCGAATTTATGGCCAATATGAGCCATGAACTGCGGACACCCATGAACGGTATTATTGGGTTTACCGACCTGGTATTGACTACCGATCTGCAAAAAGCGCAGCGGGGTTACCTGCAAAATGTAAAAAAGTCGGCGCACGGATTACTGGGAATTATTAACGACATACTTGATTTTTCAAAAATTGAAGCGGGCAAATTATTTATTGACTATACCGCATTTCAGCTAAACGAACTCATAGAAGAAGCCATCGATTTGCTGAATGTAAAAGCGCATGAAAAAAAGCTGGAAGTACTTTTCCTGTCAGACCCGCGGTTGCCCTCTGTCATTAACGGCGATTCCGTCCGCATCCGCCAGATACTGGTGAATCTTTTAGGTAATGCCATCAAGTTTACCGAAAAAGGAGAGATTTGCATCGAACTAAAGCAAACTGCTGAGATATTCGAAAAAGATGGTAAAAAATATGCCGGCATTGGTATTACTGTGAAAGATTCCGGTATTGGCATAGCGCCTGAAAAAGTAAATAAAATCTTTGAAGGTTTTACACAGGCAGATTCATCTACCACAAGAAAGTATGGCGGAACCGGACTGGGGCTTACTATTTCAAAAAGCCTGGCCGAATTAATGGGTGGCACACTTACAGTTGCCAGTGAGATTGGCAGGGGGAGTGTGTTTACCCTGCAGCTTACGCTGGAAATAATTGACGGACAGCCTTTGATAAAACCAACAGAAAAACCTTTGCTGAAGCATGTGCTGGTGGTAGATGATAATGAAACCAACCGTAACCTGATGAAAGGTATTTTCGAATACCTGCAGATACAATGCACCCTTGCATCGGGCGGAGCAGAAGCGCTGGCCTTCATAGCAAATGAAGACAACAAATATCCCCTGTTTGACCTTGTAATAACAGACTACCAGATGCCTGAGATGGATGGTCTTATGCTGGCCCGGCAGATAGCCGGTAAATCAACCAGTACTTTTAACCCGGTAGTATTAATGCTTTCTTCCCTGGAAAAAAACATGGAAGGCTACCAGGCAGAAAGAAGGGGGCTTATCAAGCTTTTATCAAAACCGGTAAAGCTGCAGGAACTTGATAAAATGCTGGCCAGCCTGTTCAACAAACAGGTAACTGAAGAGACGGTGCAATTAAACAAGCCTGTCATTGAAAAAATGAAACATGCGGCCACTATTCTTGTAGCAGAAGACGATGCCGTTAATATGTTGCTCATATCCGAAGTATTGGGTAAAATGGGATTGGATGTCTTACAGGCTACCAATGGAAAAGAAGCGATAGCCATGCTGGCCGAACATGCTCCTGATCTTATTTTTATGGATATTAATATGCCCGAAATGGATGGGTTTACGGCTACTACGCAAATACGACTGCTGCCCAATCCCATTTGTGATATACCCGTTATAGCGCTCACCGCCGACGCTATGAAGGAGGATCGCGACAGGTGTATACAGGCGGGTATGAACGATTATATTTCAAAACCTTTCAGGCTGGAAGAACTGGAAAACGTATTAAAAACCTATCTCGTTTCTGCATAAGCTGTTTACCCGGTGCATAGTGTATGCACCGGGTTTTAATTTAATAAACCTGCGCCTTACGTTATTTCACCGGCGAAATAGTACCCGCTGTTTTACCCTCTGCAAACACTTTCAATAAACTCTGGTTTTACCTGCTGCTTCCCGGCTTGCCAGGATTTTTGCCAACCCGATAACTGCAAAGAAATATTCATTAATTGAGTTATAAAACGCCGTTGTTTAGCCGGCAAATCCGTATAAAATCTTTTTTACCTTTACCCGGGTCAACAACTGACTCCTTGCCTAAAAACTAACGAATGCAAAACTGGAGAATTAAACTATCCCTGTTTATTAACTATTATGTTTTTGCCATTTTATTAAACAGTTCGGGCGTAGCGATATTAAATGTACAAAACAGCTTTGGTGTTACTAAAACCGCAGCTTCCTGGATTGACCCCTGCAAAGATTTAAGTATTGCCCTTGTTTCATTCCTGGTGTCTTCCTACATTACAAGATTTGGATATAAACGTGCCATGATGACGGCATTGGGCATCATTGCCATTGCCTGTATTATTATTCCCAATACCCCGGGATTTCTTGCTGTTAAATTATTGTTTGTTGCTATCGGCTCCTGTTTTGCATTGATAAAAATGTCGGTGTACAGCGTCATTGGCATTATTACAAAAGACGCCAGGGAACATATCAGCCTGATGAATTTTATTGAATCATTTTTTATGATTGGCAACCTAACACTCTATTTTTATTTCAGTTCTTTTGTAGACAGCGCCCATCCGCAATCAACCGCCTGGCTGAATGCATTTTATTTACTGGGCGGTCTTTCTTTACTGGCCCTGTTTTTATTAATGGGCGCCAAACTGGATGAAACGGCTGCCAAATCTGAAAGTAAACCGCTGATTGCCGAATTCGGAGAAATGTTCACCTTAATGTTTAAGCCCATTGTACTGGCTTTTATTGCTTCCGCATTTTTTTATGTACTTATTGAACAAAGCATTCAGAATTTTTTACCCACGTTTAACAACAAAGTATTAATGCTGCCCGCGGCATTGAGCATACAGATGAGCGCTATTTTAGCAGGCTCCACAGCAGTGGGCAGGTTTTTGGCAGGAATTGTTTTAAAACGGTTCAATTGGTTCTATGTGCTCCTGGGCTGTCTTTTATTATCTGCCTTGCTAATCTGTGTGGCGTTACCACTGGCAAAAGACACCGTAGGTAAAACCTATACCGGGTGGGGAGATGCACCACTGGCAGCTTTTATGTTTCCTTTAATTGGAATTTTTCTTGCGCCGGTATATCCTTCCATCAATTCGGCTATTCTAACCTCTTTGCCCAAACCAAAACATGGGCTAATGTCGGGCCTTATAATAATATTCTCTGCTTTGGGTGGCACCACAGGCTCACTTATTATGGGGCGTGTTTTTGATGCAGATAAAACAGGTGGCCAGCATGCATTCTATTTTTCTTTGATTCCAATAACCATACTTATTGTATGCTTATCACTGTTCAGGCGCCTGCAATCCCGAACAACAACGGCAGCCTGATATTTTAAATGCCCTATTATTATTGTATGCCGCAAACGGATCTTTTTTTCATAGATAGCCTTGCATCACTTTACCAGGATGTGCAGATGCAGGAGGTTTTTGCCGATTCAAAATATTTTGTGGATTGTATTCCCAATGGCAGTCCGGCTGCAATTATAAGCAGCTATGAACAGGAAAAACGATATATGGGTTTCAATTTAAAAAACTTTGTAACCGAACATTTCGTTTTCCCGGCAGAAATAGATACCCATTATACTTCTGCCAACAAACCCATTCTTCAGCACCTGAACGATTTGTGGGATACACTGACAAGAAAATCCAACCGTCTTGAAGAAGGTACGCTCATCAACCTTCCCTACACTTACGTGGTGCCGGGCGGCCGCTTCAGGGAAGTGTATTACTGGGACAGTTATTTTACCATGCTTGGCTTACAAGTCAACAGGCGTGTTGATCTTATCCAGAACATGGTTGCCAACTTTGCTTATCTTATTGATGCGTTTGGCCATATCCCCAATGGAAACCGCAGCTATTATCTTAGTCGTTCGCAACCGCCTTTTTTTACGCTGATGGTGGAATTGCTGGCCGAAGAAAAGAACGGCGATATTTTACTTCAGTACCTGCCGCAAATAGAAAGAGAATATGCATTCTGGATGGACGGAGAAGAAACGCTTAACACTGCTGGTGATGCTTACAAGCGTGTGGTTAAGCTACCAGATGGACACATACTAAACCGGTATTGGGATGATAAAGACGAACCAAGACCCGAAGCGTATGCAGAAGACAGGCATATAGCAAAAGAAGCTGGCGGTCAGGCAGCGACAGTTTACCGCCATATCCGCGCCGCCGCGGAATCTGGCTGGGATTTTAGCAGCCGATGGTTTAAAGACCCTCAAAAAATGACTACCATACAAACAACCGATTTGGTTCCGGTAGATCTGAACTGCCTGTTGCTGCACATAGAAGAAACATTGCTAAAAATATATACCCTTCAAAAGCAACCAGCGACTGTTGAATTGTTTACTCAAAAAATACTCAACAGGAAAAAAGCCATACAACAATACTGCTGGAATGAAAATAAGGGCTTCTACTTTGATTATCATTTCAAAGACAACATTACCGCTGACCGGTTTACGCTGGCAGCCTTGTATCCTTTGTTCTTTTCGGTGGCAGACAGTAGGCAGGCGCAGCAGGTGGCCCGTGTTGCCGAAGAAAGTTTCCTGGAAACAGGAGGTTTGCTGACTACCATATATAAAACGGGGCAGCAATGGGACGCACCCAATGGATGGGCGCCCTTGCAATGGATAGCCTTTAAAGGATTAAAACAGTATGGGCACACCCGCCTGGCGGGCGAGATAAAAAACCGCTGGATGGCCACCAACGAGAAAGTATATGCAGAAACCGGCAAAATGATGGAAAAATACAATGTTGCAGACACCAATGTTAGTGCCGGCGGCGGTGAATACCCCAACCAGGACGGTTTTGGCTGGAGCAACGGCGTTTATCTTGCCTTTACACTGGAAGATTAACAGTATCTAAACACAGCATGTGGCCGGATACACGTCATTATTGCAGCTCCAAAATTTGGTGCGTAGTTTGATCACTTTCACGAAAATTATAGTAAAACATGAACAAACAACCTTCTTTGGCATTCTGTATTATTATGGATGTGCTGGGCTATGCCACTTATGCCATTCCGGGTTTGGGCGAGCTGGGGGATATTGTATTTGCGCCTGTTTCTGCCATTATTTTTTACGTAATGTTTGGTAGCTGGAAAGGCGCGTTGTTTAATTTTACAGAAGAGATTCTGCCCGGCACCGATTTCATTCCCAGTTTTACCATTATGTGGTGCTGGAACTATTTCAGCAATAAAAAATCCGGCAACACCACTATAACAAGAACAATATAATTTATGAGCCCGGCGCAAATGCGCCGTTTTTTTATTCAATTACAAAGCGGTAGCCAATTCCCTTGATGGTAAGTATTTCCAGCCCATCGTCTTCTTTCAGGTAACTGCGTATTTTATTGATATATACATCCAGGTTGCGGCTGTTAAAAAAAGAATCATTTCCCCAAAGAAGGGTAAGAATACTTTTCCGGTCTATGATCCCATCCCTGTTTTCATACAGCATCTTCAGCAATTCACTTTCGCGGTACGACAGTTTTTTTTCTTCTTTGTTCAACACCAGCAATTGCCGGTTTGTATAAAACTGGTATTTCCCCAATTGTACGGTATCGGCAGAGACGGCAATGGGCTTGCCTTCTTTTTTACGCAACACATTTTCAATACGCACAATCAGTTCTTCCATACTGAAAGGTTTGCGTATGTAGTCATTTCCGCCAAGCGTAAACCCTTTTACCACATCGCCGGTTTGCGTTTTGGCGGTAAGAAAAAGGATCGGCACCTGTGTATTTACAGCACGTATGTCTTCAGCAATTTCAAATCCGTCCTTATTGGGCAGCATTACATCCAGCACACATACATCGGGTTGAATTTTCTTAAAAAGATCGAATGCTTTGGCCCCGTCTGTTTCCATATGCACGGCAAAGCCGCGGCTTTGCAGGCTTTCCTTTACTATCTTACCCAGGAAAACCTCATCTTCTGCATATAAAATAGTAACGCTCATGATTTGCCGATTTTAAATGCCATTTTAATAACTTTTCTCCCATTACCATAATCTATTACCGCGGCCTCTTTAAACGGAAGGCTTACTGTGAAAGTACTTCCTTCACCCAGCTTGCTCTTTACTTCTATAAAACCCTGATGCCGCCTTACAATATGATTTACATAGCTTAGTCCCAGTCCATAGCCTTTAATATTGTGCCTGTCGCCTCCCGGCACACGAAAAAATTGTTCAAACACTTTATGCCGGTACTCATTGGCAATACCAATACCATTATCGGTTACCGACAGTTCTATATAGGTTGTGCAATCGGTAATGTGTATATCCATTTTTGGATGCTGCTTACTGTATTTCAGGGCATTATCCAGCAGGTTATAAATCACGCTCGTCATGTGCAGCCTGTCCGCTTCTATCATAAAATTTTCGCCCTTTGTTACCACCGTTGTTATTGCATGCTGTTTATCAAACTGCAGTTTCATAGAGGCAATCACTTCTTCAACCAATGCTGCAAGATTAAACTCTTCTTTTTGCAGGGCAATTTCCCGGTTTTCGTACAGCGACAACTTTAATACCTTGTCTACCAGCAAGCCCAGCCTTTGCATTTCACTGCCGGATATATCCAGGTATTCTTTTGTCTTTTGCGGATCGTGCAGCGCATTAAAATTTTTAAGCGCTTCAATGGCAACGCTTACAGTGGCAATGGGTGTTTTTAATTCATGCGTAATATTGCTGATAAAATCGTTTTTAAGCTGGGTAAGCCTTTGCTGCCGTATTAAATTGCGGTACAACAAAAGAAAGGAGGCAATGGTGACGCTCACCAGCAAAAGCGACACCAGAACAGGTTGCCACATTTGTTTCAGCACATACCAGTTGCTGTTGATAAAATCAAGCTGGTAGGTGCGTGGTTTTATAAAACCCAGTTCTACCCTGTTTCCTTCCATGTCCATTTTTTGCCGCTCACTGGTGGTACCGGTATCAGCAACGCTAACAGTAAATGGCAACCGGATTTTTTGTTTAGCGAGCGCCTGCTGGTAATGGTCTGTCACTTCTTTGGCGGTAATGGAATCATGTAACGAATCCACTCCCCGCAAAAAATCGAAAACCGGGCCACCGGCGGGCATTGACCTTTTGAACTGGAATTGTACATTAGAGTCGGCAGGCAGGGGTAAGTTTCCATGGTTTACGGTAATCACCATGGAGGTATGCAGCTTTTTTCCGGGCAATGAAGAATCCCTTATTTTCTCCTGCAGGATATTTGTCATGCTGATAATACCCTCTTTGTCCTGCACACGGATATTGATGTTGGAATCCAGGTGAAGTTTGGATGCCTGCAGACGCATAATGGTTTCACGAAAAAGAAGGTTGGTGCGTACACTGAAAAGATGCTTCTCTTCCTGGTAATTTTTGCGCAACCAGTATACCTGGAAAGCAACAATTACAAGTATGGCAACCACCATAAAAAAAACAGGTATCCTGAGTTTACTTTTCATGCAACACGGGCTTTTCTCCGGCCGGTTATACAAATGTATCTATTTCTTTCCCCGGCAGACGGCAGCATTAACCTTAATTAACATTAAACCAAGCCCTATTAACCTTGTTTGGAAAGCCTGGTTAATAGTTTTGAGCAAACAATTTAATCATGAAAAAAATACTCATTGCCATTGCCGCCGGTCTTTGCTTTCAACTGGCTGTAGCGCAGGTAAAAGAAGGAAAAATTATTTATGAACGCAAAACCAATATGTATAAAAGGTTACCGCCCGAAAATGAAAACATGAAAGCGATGTTACCTGAATTCAATATTGGCAGGCAGCAATTGGTGTTTTCGGGAGATGAATCAGTGTTTTCATCCATACCGGAAGAAGAAGATATTCGCGACCACGCGGGCGAGGAAGGTGGCCGGATTAATATACGCATGAACAGCGGCAGCAGCGAAACCTATAAAAATTATGCAACCGAAAAAATAATAGAATTGAGGGAACTGGGACCTAAAAAATATATTATTGAAGACACCCTTAAAAAATTGGCCTGGAAACTAAGCGATGATACCATAATGATAAAAGGATATCATTGCAAAAAAGCAATTGCCAAAAACAAACAGGGCGATAATATAATAGCCTGGTATACAGACGAAATTGCCGCCACCAGCGGACCGGAACAGTTTGGCGGCCTGCCCGGCCTCATCTTAAAAATGGATATTGGCGACGGATGGATTGTATTTACTGCAACTGATATCACCGCGGGCAGCGTTCACCAACTGGTAAAAGCACCAACAGGCGCCAAAAAGGTGACGCGCCAGGAATTTCAAAAAATGATGGATGAAGCATTTGGGCCTTCTACCGGTGGTGGCCCGCAAATAAGAATTATAACGAGAGATGGCGGTGGAGCGCACAATAATTAATATATAACAACCCAGTCCTTTTGGAAAAAAGCCCTTTGCGGGGCTTTTTTTTTCAGAAAATGTATGATATATATTTTGTCAGATTACAGATAAGTGAAAAAAATATTTTGATATTATAAGTGTACTTATTATCTTTACACTTATAAAAACAATTATTATGTGGACAAAATCTCATTCCGTAGTTACCAACAGCGTTACCAAAGAACAAATCTGGAAACTTTTTGCCGATGTAAACAACTGGCCCAGCTGGGACCATGGCGTTGCCTTTGCGCACCTGGAAGGCAAATTTGAAAAAGGCAATCATTTTATATTTCAGCCAAAAGGCGGTCCCAAACTGAAAATTGGCATAGTAGAAGCCATTGAAAACAAAACATTCACCGACTTTACCCAATTTCCGCTGGCAAAAATGTACGGAGAACATGTATTTGAAGAAACACCCAACGGGTTAAAACTTACTACCACCATGAAAGTAAAAGGACCGCTGGGTTTTTTATGGCGCAAAATAGTAGCCAGCAAAATTGCAGATGCCTTGCCCGCCGACATGGAAAACCAAATTAAATCCGCCAGCAAACTTTAAATTGCAGGCATGACAAAACCAGTCAAAGATTTCTCCGTACAAACCGCGGAAGATAGTCCGGGCTTTTTACTCTGGCAGGTTACTACCCTGTGGCAAAGAGGCATCAAAAAATCGCTGGACACTATTGATATTACACATCCGCAATTTGTTTTGCTGGCCAGTTTGCTATGGCTTTCCAAACAAAAGGAAAATGTTACGCAAATTGATTTATCGCAGCACAGTAAGATTGACCCCATGACTACATCTACCGTCATCCGTACGCTGCAGCGAAAGGGGTTGATTGAACGGCAGGAACATCATACAGATACCAGGGCAAAGACCGTTACCCTCACCAATGATGGTAGTAGGATTACCCGGCAGGCAGTAAAGATTATTGAAAAATTTGATGCCGTTTTTTTTCAGTCGCTGGGAAATAAAACAAAGGATTTCAATATGTTTTTATTGCATTTACTGAGTGGTAACAATTGACTAAGAGGACAAGGAGAAAAAGAGTTCTTTTTTGTAGCGCAGAGTTAGCAGAGAAAAAGAGAAATTTTGCTTAGCAGGTATCAGCCATCGATGCGGATAATTGGCTAAGAGAACAAGGAGAAAAAGAACTTTTTTTTGTCGCGCGGAGTTAACAGAGAAAAGAGAAGCCGCGCTTAGTGGATATCAGCCATCAAAAAACCAGCCATGAGACATTTCTTACCTTTTTTTGTCGCGCGGAGTTAACAGAGAAAAAGAGAAATCTTGATTGGCAGACGGATATCAGCGATCAGAAAATCAGCCATTACTGCCATTACTGCCGTATTACCTGTATATTACTTTTCCTGCTCCCCGGCGCGGCAATATTTTTCCCGGCAAAGCGGCTGATATTGTAGGTAAAACTTAATTGCCAGAAACGTTTCAGCACATTATAAGAAAGGTCTTCAATATAATTTTGATTGCTGCTCCGGCTGATGCCAATATTCTGGCTTAGTATATCGTATACCTGCAAGCGAAATTCTCCCTTCTTATTTTTAAATACCTGTTTGGCAATGCCGGCGTTCCATAAAACCGCGCTTTGATTGTATCCCTGTGTAAGACCACTGCGGGTAGTATAATCCACATCACTGGCAAAGCTAAACCCACGGGGCATGTACAGGTTTATCTCAAATGTATAATGCTGGTTCCAGTATTGCACGTTTTGCTGGCTTTGAAGCGAATAGGCGGCATTATTGTATACCACTTCAGCGCCTGCACTGAGGTCAACCAGTTCTTTATAGCCATAGTTCCAGACCAGTTCCTGCGATGCCATCCATGTGCTGATATTATTTTTTTGTGCATTCAGAAACCCAATATTCCTGCTTTGTGAAAGAGCGCTGTTGAGGTTTATTTTACTCTTTATCTTTCTTACAGGAAAACCCCATGAAGTATTCAGGCCAAGGTTATAGGCCCCATTTACATTAACTGGCTGGCTGGTACGCTGGCCTTGTGCATTGAGTTGATCTGCATTGACAATTTTATTACTGGTAATACCCGCGTTTAACGCCGCAAAAAAACTGGTGTGGCGGTAAGGATCAAATGAAATATAATCAGCCTGCAGGCGGTGATAATATTCCTGTTTAAGATCGGGATTGCCAATTTTTATATTCAATGGATCGGTATTATCTGTTAATGGCTGCAACTGGGTAACAGAAGGCTGCCGGGTAAAAGTGTTGTAAAAAACCTGTATATTTTTATACTGGTTCATTTTGTATTGCAAATTGGCATTGGGCAGAAAGTTAACAAAAGAACGTTCAATGGCGCTATCCTTTGCCATTATATGAAAACTGCTGTTAAGCGATGCCTGCTGCATGGCAGCCCCGATAGCAAAATTGTATTTTTTCTGCTGGTAGCGCCAGTTTACGGTGGGCCTGTGATAGCTGTAATTGGTTGAAAAAATATTGGACAATGCATCGTTCAGCGCGGTATATTTTCCGCCTGCTTTATCAAAGTCATACGTGGTTTTGTCTGAGGTGCTATGCGTTGTATTAAAATTATAATTGAACTCAAGCAGTGATTTTTTCGACAGGGGCTCAGTATAGGAAAGAACCAGGCCGTAACTTTTGCTGTCATTGTGCTGGTTATTTACCTGGTTAATGGTATCGCTTTGCTGCAAACTGCCATTGGGCTGATAATAATTATTTTGCGACTGCAATCCGCCATTGCTGCTACTGTTGTTCAGGTTAACAGACAGGTTGGTTGAAAAAGTTCTTCCTTTTTTCGGAAACCTATGCTTGAACAAAGCGTTGTTGTTCCAGCTATATCCTTTTCCGGCTACAAACGAATTGGCATACCCGTCATTTAATAAATTACCCGTTGCAGCCACGGAGTTATAATTGCTGCCTATTCCGTATCGCGATTGCTGCAGGTTAACCGATGAGCTGAGCTTAATGGAGTTGGCAGTATCAATTTTATAGTCTCCGCTTATATTGACACGGTGGCTTTCGTTTGTATTATTGGAATTGTTATTCTTTGTTGTGTTAAAATTATTTCCGGGCAGCAGCCACTGCTGGTATACTTTTTCGGTTTTATCTGTTTGCATCCGGTTATAAAAATAACTGCTCATCAGGTCCAGGTTCTTTTGCCAGGTATTGTTGTAATTCAATCCGCCTGCTTTTGTTGTGGTAATGCCCTGGTTATTGCCGGCGCCCTGTATGGGCAAACCCATGCTATTCATATCTACCTGTACGCCACCCCGCCCACCAGCGCCGGGCAGGCCACCGGTAAAGTTTAAAATATCCATAAAAGAAAAACCCTGCTTATTGGTGTTATTCAGCATGCCAATGGCCGATGCCTGTCTTTCACCGCTGAAACTATTTACATTAAAATTGCCCTGGTAAAGGCCTTTATCGCCGGCGCCTGCTGTAGCTTTTCCAAAAACACCATTTTTTTTGTCGGATTTTATGGTAAGGTTAATGGTCTTTTCGGTGTTGCCATCGTCGAAACCGGTAAACCTTGACTGATCAGATTTTCTGTCAAATACCTGTACCTTATCAATGGCATCTGCGGGCAAATTTTTGGTAGCCATTTTAGGATCATTGCCAAAAAACTCTTTTCCGTCTACCAGTACTTTTTTTATTTCCTCCCCATTCGACTTTACTTTTCCGTCTTTATCAACCTGTATGCCCGGCAGTTTTTTAAGCAAATCTTCCACTACTGCATTGGGTTTGGTTTTAAATGAGCCGGCATTAAACTCAAGCGTATCGTTTCGTATAACAACGGGAGGCTTTTCCTGTGTAACCGTTACTTCCTGCAACCGGGTGCTTTTGTTGCCAATGGTTAGTGTACCAAAATTGATATCATTCAATGCGGTAGTAATAACAAAATCCTTACTGAGATTAATGTATCCCACATGTGTAATCAGCAGCCTGTATGCGCCATTTTCCAGATTGCGAATATTAAAAAAGCCGGTACTGCCGGTTCTTGAAAAACTGACCAGTGAGGAATCTTTGGCAAGCAACACCGTTACCGTGGCATTATCTACAGGCAGGCCCGAAACAGTATCTTTTATAATTCCTTTAATACTGCCTTCTTTCTGGGCGTTTACGAATACTACAGGAACAAAAAGAAGAAGTATCAAAAGCAGGTATATTTTCATAGCCAGTTTTTTCAGCTACGAAACTATTCTGCCGGTCTAAAAAAACAGGTTAAGCAGGGTTGGTTTAATGTTAAACAAGGTTAATACATTGTCTAAATCCTGTGCAGGAACGATGTTGATCTTTTGGAGATGATTTTTATTGTAAAACAATTGCAGCAAACTTAATAGCAGAAACCGCTTCGGGTGATGGGGAGAAAAAGAACAGCAGCCCATTATTCTGGCTCTTATTTAGCAATTGCCACGCTGGTATCTTTCCTGTCTTTGTCGTACACACTTAATACAATTTTCCACTGGCTACCGGTGTTTTTCATCACCAAATCAATATTTAATTGCTGGGTGATACCGCTGGCAGGCAGTAAATCGAATTGTATAGTTGTAAACGTTTTATCTTCTGAAGGATCTGTATACATACCGTTTACAATCACGGCTTTTTGTCCTTCGGGCTTTATGATGCTGTTTTTAATCTGGTTGAATAACTCCTCGAAACGGGTCCTGGCTTTGGTGAATTCATTGCCTGTAAAGACAACAGACTGCCAGCTCAGCACCTGTTTGTGTGCGGCGGTTGACTGTGTAATAGTGGTGGAGATGGCGCCCGGTATGGTAATGTTCGATTTGTATTCTGCTGAACCCTGGTTGGAAGACAGCAGTTCGCCCCTGATATTTTTAAACTCGCTGGGAAAATCCTGTATTACTTTTTCCAGCGTGTTATTGGTTTGGTTACGGAAGACGCCCTGCGCAACAGTTGAAGCACCAAAAAATAGTATGAGTAACAACGCGGCGATGTTTTTCATATGGCGAATTTTTGGGTACTACAAGATACTTACTAAAGACATGTTAAGAAATAGAAAAAATACGGAGTAGATATACAATAGTGCAATAATATTTGCCGTTCTACGTTATTTTCACGATCTTCAGTTAACTAAACCAAGCCAATATCAAATGGAAAGAAGCAATATGTACTACGATGTACACAAAACAATGATACACAAAAATGTGTACCGTCCTTCCTCTAACCTCAGTCGTTTCGCTAAATTCCTTTTTAGTATTATCCTGGTAGGGCAATCACCCATTCAACACAACAGGGATTATGCGCGCCGGCCTAAATAAAGTCATAACCAGTCTTTTATCATACTAGCACTTACCTCTGAAACCAAAAAATGTATGTGCTATGGCCCCACTATGTGGGGTCTTTGTTTTACTGCCCTTCCCTAAGGATAAACACTTAGTGCTTGCTTAGATAATTTTTCTTTGCCTGCAACCAGCTTGTAAAATTGTAAGGCACCAGTGCCGTGGATGCCAGATAAAGCGGCTTATTTTAACAGCAAGGGCGTGAGTACTTTTTGCCAGATGGCATAACCCTTTGCATTCATATGCAGGCTGTCTGCAAGAAAGATGTCTTTCATTGGTTCACCGTTTTTATCCAGCATCCTGGAGTACACATCCGCAAAAGCTGCATGTTTATCCTTCAACAGAAAAGCTTTTACCTGTTCATTTACCACTTTCATTTTTGGAAATAGCCGGCTGCGGCTGGGACTGGGTTTTAGTGAAACAAACAATACCGGCACATCGCCCAGCTTTTTCCTGATCATGCCAAATAAGATTTTTACCCGCTCTACTACTGTTGCCGCACTTACCGTATCCGACGAAGCCAGATCATTTTCTCCGCAATAAATTACCACCTGCCTGGGCTGGTAGGGGAAAATAATATCATCTGCATACCGGATAACATCGGGTAGTGTTGAGCCCCCGAAACCACGGTTTATAATCGGGTAACCGGGAAAATAATCCTGTACATCCGTCCATTTTGTAAACGAAGAACTGCCTGTAAACAGAATGGCATGTTTGGCCGGTGGCTGTTCGGCATCTTTCTTCTTAAAAGCCTGTATGTCGTTGTAGAATGCAGCCTCCTGGGCGTTGACAATTGTACATGCCATGACAAGAACAACGAGTGCAGACAAAATTCTGGAAATACTTTTCATATCAATATGTATTATTTGCTTACGGTAAATTATTCTTTTTCCTTTTGGTGAAAACACCAAAAGGGGCGCAAGGGCAATAACGTCACAGTCGGTGCTACCAATAGTTCCTGCTAAACATTCCCGGATGCTAGTCTGCCTTTACCAATCTGGTCTTTTCGGACACCCCATTTTCATTAACGGCTTCAATGGTAAAATAATAAGTCTTTTGATTGTCCATTGCCTTGAACCAATAATCATTGGCGCTGTGTACCATTACACAATTGTATAATTTATCGGTTGCAATGCCATAATAAATATTGTAGGCAAACGCATTGTCTACCGGGCTCCATTTAATATAGGCGCTGCGTTTATCCTTCTCTGTTCTTAACACAACGAATTGCTTTACCATATCCGGTTTAGCGCCATTGCCATTGCCAAATACCCGCAAACCACTGATGGCAAATTTGCCCGTTGGCATATGAATATTTTCGAGCCGTATATAACGGGTCTGTACGGGTGTGGTTAGTTCCAGGTATTCATGCGGGATGTCCGTTTTATTATTGCTCTTATCGGCCAGCAGGTTCCATTTTTTTCCATCGGCGGAGGCATATAATTTATACTGATGATACTGGCCTGGCCACTTGCCCAGCCGGTTACTGTCTACATCCTGGTCGGCATAGTTGATTTGAATAGCATTAACCAGCGACGTATTACCAAGATCCGTTTGTATCCATTCTCCTTTATTGCCACTAGCAGCACTCCAGTATGTTTTTATGTTTTCGTCCACCGCGTAATTGGCATAGTAACTGGCCAGTGTGGAAGACACCTGCACGGGTTTGTTGTAGTTGAGCAGCATCCAGCCGGTAAAGGAACCAGCAGCCCCCTCCAACTCCCCCAACAGGGGAGAGCCCACCGCACCTGGCCCGCTTTTCGAAGTTGCATTATTTTCTTTTTGGCTTTTCTCAAACTCTTGTTTTGCATTTTTTTCACTTAGGTTGCTTATTCGCTTATCAGCATCATGCAAAAGCGGGGGCTGTGTGATGGACCCTCCCCCGTTGGGGGAGCCGGAGGGAGCGGGCGCCCAATGCGGATAATCGCCAAATGCGGTATTGCAGTACATTATATCATCTTTGTCAAAACCTGCCGGCCATATACCTATCCTTCTTTCAAAAGTATTTTTTACCGTTACATTCATGGTGCTGATATGCCAGTAATTATTTTGATTATCCTGAAATGTAGCACCGTGCCCCGCACCCCTTGCAAAACCGCCGGGTTTAAAACTTACCGGGTCTGACTGGGGAGTAAAAGGTCCCAGCGGACCGGTTCCCACAACCACCCCATCTGAATACCCACTGAACTCTGTGCCGGGTGCACCATATTGCAAATAATATTTGCCATTGTGTTTGGTCATCCAGGCGCCTTCGATAAACGGGTCTAAGAAAGTGTTGTCCATATATTCGCCAAAACGCTGCCAGCCATAACGATCCGGCTCCAGCAAATACATTTCTTTTCTTGTGCCAATGGGCTTAAACGTTTTGCGGTTCAGTTCTATGCCATACAAAGGATAGCGGTTGCTGCTGCCGTTGTACATGTACAGCCTGCCATCATCGTCTGTAAAGAATGCAGGATCCCAGCCGCCTATTTCAAAAGAGTCTACCAGCGGTTTCCATTCATTTGCTTTGGGATTGGTGCTCATCCACAGGGTAAACTTGCTGGTATAGGTAGAACCAAATACAAGCATGGTATCGCCCACGATCCCAATAGCAGGCGCACAAAGTTCGTCATACACGCCTGCATTCCAGGGGCGAAGAAATTTTTTTGAAATGAAGTTCCAGTTTAGCATATCGTTGCTCCACCAGTAGCCCCATTGGTTGGTAGAAAACAGGTAATAATCGCCTTTATAATTTACAATAACCGGATCTGCCGTAGCGCGATGGCGCCCCCATTCACTGAAATTTGGAATGGGCGTGTAGCCATAATCGATATTAATAGGGTTGCAATAGGTTTTCTGCTGGGCATGACCCATTGAGGAGAGCAGGACTGATAAAAATAATAAGGCTTTGTTCATAATAATGATATTTCTTTTCGGTTTTTTTTACCACAGAGGTATTTGAGGTATTCACAGTGGAAAAGAGGAAGCCTGTATTTTAGCGCGACTTCAAAAAAACCAAACGCTGAATACCAAAAAACTCCTCTACCTCTGTGAATACCTCAAATACCTCTGTGGTTATTCTGCGAATCTGCGGCGAATCATATATTTCCTCTTTTCAATTCCTCCACCGCATGTTTTACCGCCCTTGCAGTAAACGTCATGTACAAAATAGACGGGCTCTGGCTGCCAGTGCTGGTCATACAGGCACCATCGGTTACAAACACGTTTTTACAATGGTGCAACTGGTTCCATTCATTGAGCATGGATGTTTTGGGATTGCTGCCCATACGTACGCCGCCCATTTCATGAATATCGAGGCCCGGCGCCTGTTTGCTGTCGTTGGTGGTAATATTCTTTACACCCGCTGCTTCCATCATAGCCTGCCCCTGTTCCAGAAAATCCTTTACCATTTTATCATCATTGTCGTCGTAACCCACCGATGTCACCAGCAGTGGTATACCCCATTGGTCTTTGTGATCTTTGCTTAGCCGTACATGGTTTGTTTCCTTGGCAATGGTTTCGCCCTGCATATACATGTAAACGCCCCAGCCGCCAGGCTCGCCCAGCGCATCTTTAAATGAGGGGCCAACTACCGGTCGCACCGCAGCTTCGTCTAGTGTTCTTCTTCCTGCGCCGGAATAAATTACATAGCCGCCGTAAAAATCCGTATCCCGTTCAGGAACGTTTCTGAAATTGGCAATAATGCATTCTGCCGGTTTTGCCACCTTATAATATTTATCCGTATAGCCATCTATGGTACCGTACATGCTTCCACGATAATTATGAAAACAGACATATTTGCCCAGCACACCACTGTCGTTACCAAGTCCGTTGGGAAAACGGCGCGAAGTGGAGTTTAATAAAATAAGATTACTGTTTAACGCCGAGGCATTTACAAAAATAATTTTCGCAAAAAAATCAGTGCTTTGTTTTGTTTGCGCATCCATTACCCGTACACCGATGGCTTTGCCTTTTTGCTCATCATAAATAACAGAATGCACCACTGAATGTGGCCTGATGGTGAGCCGGCCTGTTTTCTTTGCCCAGGGCAGCGTACTGCTTACAGAGCTAAAATAGCCACCCAGCGGGCATCCGCGCATACAAAGATTCCTGTTAAGACATTGGGTGCGGCCCTGGTCGATATGGATTTGTTTTGGCTCGGTAATATGCGCCCATCTGCCCGATACATAGTGCCTGCCAAATTTTTCTTTGATGACCTGCTGCATATGTTGTTCTACGCAGTTCAACTCGTAAGCGGGTAAAAATTCACCATCGGGCATAGAGGGTATGCCATCTTTACTGCCACAAACACCGATAAATTTTTCTACATAGCTGTACCAATCTTTTATGTCTGCGTATCCAATGGGAAAAGATGCGCCATAACCAAATCGTCCTGGTGCGGTAAAATCAAATTCGCTCCAGCGTGCACAGGCCCTGCCCCATGTTAATGATTTTCCACCCACCTGGTAACCGCGTATCCAGTCGAAAGGTTTTTCCTGTACGTATGGATGATCGGCATCTTTTACAAAAAAATGCTGGGTATCTTCTCCGTAGCCGGCGGCCCTGCTAATCAATGGATTTTGTTTTTGTGTTTCGCTGGTGATTTGCCCGCGGTGGGGCAGTTCCCATCTCGACAAATTTGCCGTTGGATAGTCTTTAATATGCTCCACATTACGACCTCTTTCCAGCACCAGTGTCTGTAACCCGTGTTCGCATAATTCCTTGGCAGCCCAGCCACCACTAATGCCGCTTCCAATTACAATGGCATCGTAAGTGTTGTCGTCTTTGCCCTTTGTATTCAGGTTTACGTGCAGACTATCACTCATGAGCGGTTGATTTATATTTACCGAATAATATACCATCCACACTCCATTTTCCGGGACCGGTAAAAAAGAAAACAAAGCCCAGCAATACAAACAAAAACGGATGCTGATCGTCGTACCAGAACTTACCATGCCCAACAAAAAAAGTGATGTACAGCATCGTTAAAATAAGCACCAGTGATGCAAGCCTGGTAAACCAGCCAATGGTAAACAATAGTCCTGCTATTAGTTCTGCTGCCTTGCCTGTATAAACAACAAAAGCCGGAGAGGGCATTTCTTTAAACTGCGCCCAGGTAGTATAGCCCATCATGGTTTCCCTGTCAAATATTTCAAACCCATGATACACCATAAATATGCCTACTACCATTCTTATAATGGCGAGACCTTGCTGGGGCATGATGGGCGAAGCAGAAAAAAAATTATTCATAATTATTGATTTTTGCCGCAGATGCGCAGATTATTTGTTTTAGTTCTTAAAAGGGACCCATAGTGAGCACACCTGGGTTAATTAAAATATCAGAAAAAAATTATTCATGATTATTGATTTTTGCCGCAGATACGCAGATTATTTGTTTTAGTTCTCACAGGATTCCATGGTAAGTATACCTGGGTTACTTAAAATATTATTAGTGTCAAAAAAGCCCGATTTTTCATTTTTGTGTCACGGGTCCGGGGGTTGTAAATTTGTCACTTACTTAATTGCGCGTCTGCGGCCAACATATTATTTCAATGCCTCGTCTTTCTCTTTTTCCAAAAAATTAGCGCTGTCTCCAAGACCTTTTGTTTCCCATTGCAGCAATGCTTCATCGGGCACTGCTTCCAGCGGAATGGTGCTGGACGCTGAAGGCTCATTGTATGGTATATTGGCGCTGCGGTTATAGCACGATATCAACGACCATCTTGAATTATCAGAGAGATTGGCGGCAGAACGGTGCAGTAAATTACTGTGAAAAAACAAGGCATCGCCGGGCATCAATTCTACATATACCAATTCCATCGTTTTTAATGCCAGGTCTACATAGTGCTGTGAAGCGCCTACCTGTTCGCCGGCAAACCGATGTTCAATACGGCCCATTTTATGCGTGCCCTTTATTACCTGCAGGCAACCGTTTTGTTTATTGGCAGCTGTTATTGCTATCATTACAGACATCATCTGGTTGGGCAATAAAAATTCATTCTTGTACCAGTAACCATAATCCTGGTGCCATTCCCAGGCGCCACCTACTTTTGGTTCTTTCTGCATCAGTTTACTGTGAAAATGACAAACAGCACTATCACCTTCCATTAGTTTATCAACAGCATCAATCATCCGCCTGCTTTTTGTAAGCAACCCGTACGCATCATTGCCCGGTGTATACCACAAAGCCAGCTTTGTTTTCTTACCGGTTTGATCGTTCAAATCAAAAGAATGTTTTTGCATGGTATCGTCTTCTATCGCAATGTGGTACAACTTATCAACTTCTTCCTTTTGCAAAAAATTCCTGATTATAATATATCCATCACTGTTATAATCGCTTACCTGTTGCGATGTAAGATTAAAGTTTGCCATACCGGGTAATTTTAAAATGAATGAATGTTTTACTTTTCTTTGTTTGGATAAATGTCTTAAATCACTGGCCATTTTTCCATTTGCATTGTTATTGATTATTTGTCAGCACCCGTTTCAAACCCAAGTTTTTTCAGGCCTGATTTTATTTCCGGGCAACTCATAAACAATCTCCACATTAAGCCACTCCTGTAGTTTTCTATCATAACAATTATGGGCCCCTGGTCAATGGCCAGGTGCGATGTGGCATACCAATTTTTTGTTTCATTGAATGCATCGGTAAATCCGTATTCACTCCATATTTTATCGCCCAGATCATTGTAAAAATGTTTCAGGGCCTTCATAGAAAATTCGGGCGTATACGGAAATGCAGATAAGGCCGCAGTGGGTGTAATGGTGCCAAAATCATTGGTAGGTGAAAATGCATTATAGCCATCGTAGGTATCGCTGGCTGTTAAACCCCAGCAGTTTTCCCCATAGCCGGTAAATTTTTTGGGATTATCGAGGCAATAAGCATGATTGATAAGCGTATGGTTTTTATTTTGCTCCCAGTAATCAGCATACCTGTCTTTCAGACCGCGAGGGTCAAGCCCCAGGAAGGAATACTGTGAAAAGAAAAGCGGGCCACCGTAATCGAACCCTAAAGGCAAGGTATACCCGTAAAATGTTTTGCCGTTCTTAAAAAAATTGCTTTGCGCCCAGCCACGGTGATAAACCGATGCACTGACGGGATAGCGGTCTGCAGCAGCAGCCAGCACATACATAATAAGGCATTCATTAAAACCACGTACCGGAAAATTCATGGCCCATCCGTTGTTGGGGCTCCAGTGCCAGTACAGCACATCCTGTCCTTCCTTTGTAAACCAGTTCCATTCAACATCATTCCACAGCCAGTTAATGCGGTTACGCAATTCGCGCTCGGTTCTGTTGTCTGCCGTAAAATACTGTCTTGCACAAAGCATTCCCTGCATAAGGTAAGAAGTCTCTACCAAATCAGCGCCATCGTCTTTACGGCTAAAGGGAATGGTAACGCCGGTTGCGCCATTCAGCCAATGCGGGAATACGCCGTGATAGGCATTTGCTTTGGCTAAAAAATTAACCATTTTTAACAGGAATTTTGCCGCAGTATCTCTTCCTATCCATTTTCTTTCTGCGGCAACAATTACGGCCATTACACCGAATCCTGTGCCACCGGTGGTAACAACTTCGTCTCCGTAATTATAGGCTGTATTACTCCGCTCTCTTGACATGCCACTTACCGGATGCGCAAAATCCCAAAAATAACGGAAGGTTTGTTTTTGCACTGCATCCAGCAAAGCCGAATCGGAAAGATTGGCCGGCCTGGAAATTTTTTCTTTTGATACCGCAATGGCTTTCTTTTGTGCCAATGAAACTGTGCAGGCCATCATACACAGCAAGGCAATAAAAATATTTTTCATAATGGCAAATTCAAAATATACAATCTAAAAATTACAATAATCAAAGGTACGGTGCAGCAAAACCCAGCGTCTTCATGCCGGTTTTAACTTCCGGGCAACTGGTAAATAAACTCCATAACAAACCACTGCGGTAATTCTCTATCATAATAATCTGCGGACCCTGGTCGATGGCCAGAAAGGAATTGGCAAACCAGGGGTCCTTCAGCGAAAATGCGTCTACAAAGCCATAGTCCTTCCAGAGTTTATCGCCCAGTACATAATAAAAAAACTTCAGTGCCTTCATGGATTCTGCCGGCGTATATGGCAGTGAAGAGATGGCTGCTGTGGGCGCTATTACACCCACATCGTTGGTGGGAGAACTGGCCGTATACCCGTTTTGTATATCACTGGCTGTTAGTCCCCAGCATGAATCGCTGTAACCGTAGAAATTATTGGGGTTTGTTTTGCAATAGCTGTAATTAATAAGAGAATGATTTTTGGTCTGTGCCGCATAGTCGCCGTAGGGATCTGTTAAACCACCGGGGTTGATGCCTAAAAAAGAATAATGAGAAAAAAACAATGGGCCTCCCGATGGCGCACCTAAAGGTAAAGTATAGCCGTAAAAAGAGCCGTTGTTCTTAATAGCGCCGTTGGAAGCCCATCCATTGTCGTACACGGTTTTGGGTATGCTATGGGTGGTAGACGATGCAGCCAGCACATAGTTAATCAAACATTCGTTCCAACCCTTTATTGGCATGTTCATCTGCCAGCCATTACCAGCATCCGGGCTCCAGTGCCAGTACAATACATCCTGGTTGTTTTGCCTGAACCAGTCCCATTCCACGGCGTTCCACAGGGTATTGATATCACTACGCAAAGTTGTTTCGGCTGCGTCTGCTCCATTAAAATATTGACGCGCACAGAGTAATCCCTGCATAAGGTAGGAGGTTTCTACCAGGTCGGCGCCGTTGTCTTTTGTACTGAAAGGAATAACCACACCGGAAGTTCCGTTTAACCAGTGGGGAAAAGCGCCATGAAATTTTTGTGCGGTATTTTTTAAGAACGAAGTAATGGTTTGTAGCCTGGTTAAACCCTGTGCCCGCGTAATATAATTTCTGCTGACAGCAGTAACAATGGCCATGATACCAAACCCGGAGCCGCCCGATGTAACCGTTTCCGGCGAAGTGTTCCTTTCACGCGCCAAACCGCTTACGGGGTGACCAAAATCCCAGAAATATTTGAATGTTCTTTTTTGTATGGTGTCCAGCAAATCATTTTCACTGAGTAAGGGAAATTTTCTGGAAGAATCTATTTGTGTAATCAATGCTTTACTAACAGCGGTAGCAAAGTGCAGCTTGTCAACGGAAGCCAAATCCGTTGTTACATTCAAACTATATTTTGATAATGCCGTCAACGGTGAGGAAGGTTGAACCAACAATACCGAATCGCCATTTTGAAATGTAGTGGTAACAGGAATCGCGGTGCCTGCGTTTGCATCTGTTATGGCTACTGCGGCCGTAACACTTGTTTTTAACAATGGAACAGAAAATTGCAGCGTAATTACCGGCGCATAATTTACACCATAAACTGTGGTTACATTATCAATAGCAGCGTTGTTTAGCAATACCGCTTTCAATACCAGCGGTTGCGGAATAATCTGGACAGGATCAGGTACGGGGTCTGATTTCTTACAAGAAAAAAAACACAAACAAATAAGACTTGTGCCAAAGACTTTCAAAACCTTCATACTTATTGGTTTGCTGGTTTAAGAAAAACAAGGCTGTTATTATTTCTGGCCAGTACTAATAATTTTTTATTGCCCGCGCAATTGATCCATTTCGCGTCTCTGAACTCTCCACTTATTTCCGGCAATGTCAACTGTTTACTAAATCCATTGGATTTTGTATTGTAAGTAAACAATGCCGGGTACAGCGCATCATACCTGCCTTCATACGGCAGTACACCATAAAAATTTCCTACTGCCATATAACCAGGCGCATTATTTACCTGCGATTGTGCAAAAGCAAAAACGGGAGCAATTTGTATGGCAGCAGGCAGTTCCTGCATTTTAAAATTTCCTTTTCCATCATTAATGAAAGAGCTGGAACCAAGGGTTTCTGCTTTCAATTCAAGGTAATCTTTAAAAAGGTCATAAAAAGTGTACTGTACTGTTTTCCCCGCCACCTCGCTGTAGTTTAAGTAGGCTTTTTTCAATACAGGCAATTCTTTTTCCAATTCGTCTTTTGCTAAAAAAGCATATTCCTGGCCATCGGCAGCGGTGTAGCAAAGTATTTGTTCAACCGTTCCATTTTTGTCGAAATCTTTTACATACAATTTCAACGGACCTTTTTTCCCGGCCCACAATTTAGAATTGTGTCCCCAATTGCCCGCCAGCAAATCAGGATAACCATCGCCGTTAACATCGGTTGCAAAAATTGTTTGCCAAAGGCCGGTCGAATTCGGCACATCGCTTTCTGTAAATCTTCCATGATTATTTATAAATATTTTCATGGGCATCCACTCACCTGTTACCACCAAATCGGCCCAGCCATCTTTATTTATATCAGCAAAAACGGCGGCAGTAACTGTTCCTATGTTAGTTAGCTGAATAGTTTGAAAAGTGGCAAGGGTAAATTTTCCACTACCATCGTTGAGATAAAGGTACGATGTCATTGGCTTTCCAAATTCTGAACTATAGGTATTCGATAAAGCGCCGATAAAAAAATCCATGTCGCCATCGTGGTCTACATCGGCCACGGCAACACAGGATTTATTATAAAATTTCTGGACGGCAAAATCGTGTTTATCAATAAAATGCCCTTTGCCATTATTGATGAATAGCCGGTCTGTGAATAAAAAGGGTGAATTGAGATTCGGCTCGTTGCCGCCGCTGATCACTAGTAAATCCTGCCATCCATCACCATTGGCATCAAAAAAAACGGCATCTACATCTTCGCAGGGAGCATATTTGGCAAATAATGCAGTATCGATGGCTGTAAATGAACCATCTTTTTGTTGTTTCATCAGAGCCCCCGGTTGTCCTTTTGCGCCGCAGGCATAAAAATCGTCCAGCCCGTCTTTATCAATATCGCCTACGGCAATTTTTGGTCCCCGGGTACTTTCTTCGTGCGGAATCAGATATTGCACATTAAAATCTACAAAATCATTTTCTTTGTGTTTCCAATCGCATTTTACCAGGTTGCTCACATCGGTAAAAACAGGTTTTGCCGGATGAAAAAAAGCTTCATAATCAAAATGTCCATTTGCTTCAGATTGTTTCAGGATGATGGGTGTATTGGCAGCAATATTTTTTATGACCTGGAATTGCTGGTTGGGCCAGACTACCAGGAGGCTGTCAACGGTACGGATTGAATCAAGCCCAAAATGCAATTGTGCGTCGCTGCCCGATTGAAAACCCCTGGTCAGCATCAGTTGCTGATATTGCAGTTTACCCTGGCAAAACGTGTAAACTTTTGCGCCAATTCCCAGGCGGTTCATGCCATTGCCTGCTAATTTTACTGAAAGACTGTTTTTTTTGGATGCATTGTTTTTCAATATCAATGACGGGGCATTCAGGCAATTTACCACCATATCTATATTGCCATCGTTGTTAAGATCGGCATAGGCAGCACCATTGAAATAACCTTTCATTTCTCCGGTGCCCCAATCATTGCTTACATCCGTAAAAGGGCCGCCGCCGCTGCCTTTAAAAAAGTAAGGGTGCGAAGCGCCATCCGGCATTTTTTCAACGGTCATATCATCGTACTGGTCAGAATTGTTGCGGTTTACTTTCCTTGCCAGATCAGAAACAAAACGAACATAATCCAAATCTACCGGACGTTTTACAATACCGCTGGAAATAAAAAGATCTTTGTTCCCATCGTTGTCAAAATCGGCCAACAAAGGGCACCAGCTCCAGTCAGTAGACGAGACCCCATTCATCAATGCCATATCGCTAAAACTTACACCGCTGCCGTTGTTGTGCTGCAGACAGTTTCTTGAAACCTGGTCCTGGAAACCATTGCGTTTTATCTTGAAGTTATACGTATCAAAGTTTTCATCGCTGCCGTAAGTTTTTAAAGTCTTTTCATCGGGTGGCAGCATGTCTACTGTTACCACATCTGGTTGGCCATCGTTGTCGTAATCGGCAATATCGTTGCCCATACTAAAGCGGGAATAGTGACCAAAATGTTTTGAACCGCTTTCGGTAAAGGTGCCGTTTCCATTGTTGAGGTAGTAATAATCGTTTTCATGAAAATCGTTGCCAATATAAATATCATCCCAGCCATCGTTATTCATATCTGCTACAGCAATGCCCAGGCCATAACCCAGGCTGCTTTGAAAGATACCTGCCTGCGCTGAGATATCAGTAAATTTTCCGCTGCTGGCGATGTCGTTGCGGTACAACCTGTCGGCTGAATTGGAATCAAAATGGCGGCGGAAGCTGGTATCTTTAATGTTTTCGTTGGGGTGATGCGATTGGTTTAAAACAAAGCAATCCAAATCGCCGTCATGGTCAAAATCAAAAAAAACGGCCTGTGTTGAAAATGCGGCTAATGCCAGTCCATATTTTTCAGCGCTTTCGGTAAACGTGTTATTGCCATTGTTGATGAACAATTCGTTCCGGCCCTGCAATCCATGTTCTCCCTGTACGGCACAAACGTAAATATCCAGCAAGCCATCGCCATTTATGTCGGCCATTGTGGCGCCGGTGCACCAGTCGGCATTGCCGGCTACCCCTGCCTTTTCTGTAATATCTTCAAACTCAAAATTGCCTTTGTTCAAATACAATTTATTGTTGCCTTTACTGTTGGCCGTAAAATAAATATCGGGTAATCCATCGTTGTTAATGTCGGCAACAGATACGCCGCCGCCGTTGTAGTAATACAGGTAATACAAAATGCCAAAAGCCTTGCGCTTTTGTAAGTCATTTCTAAAATTGATATGCGTTTTTGCCGATGACAGGCTGGAAAACATGCCTTCGTTGGTATGAGTTTGGCAACCGGTTAATAAAAGCGATACAATTATCGCCGTGCATATCGTGGTGTTTATTTTATTTAACATCTCGTCGAAACTTTATCAGGCGTTTTATCTAATCTATTGATTACTTGTAATTGGTTTTTATTAATTGCAGCAAATATTGTTGCTTTCTTCCGGGTAATTTTTTTGAAGTACAAACGCATTAATGCCCGAGCCAGCATAGTATTGACCAGCAACAATATGGAGATGGACCGGGATGGTTGTTCAGGCATATAGCAATCAATGCAATTGTTTTTGATGGATGTAGTTAAGATGGTCAATAAGCAATGCTTGCATTTCTTAACAACCGTATGGTACAATTCTATTATTGCAATGCTCATTTTTAAACAAGAGAAGGGTTGCAATAAACTGCAACCCTTCTCAGTTATTGAGTGGTTGACTGTTATTGTTTGTTATTGTACAAATTGGCCACATCGCCGGCTGATAGTGCAACGTTATACATTCTCAATTGATCTATCGAACCAGTAAAATATCCCATCCATGTGTTGTGGGCATAGGTATCAACAATACTGGCTGCCTCCTGGAAACCGCCCAAAACAAACTGGCCGGCTTTACCATCAAAAACAATGGTTTCATTTGTTTTGGTGTCGAATACAACGCCGTCCCTGTACATAGTACCTGTTTTTGCATTGGCATCGTAGGTAAATGCTACATGATGCCAGTTGCCATCATACATTTTGGGCCAGCGTTTGGTGCCGGTATAACCTGCAAAATCCCAGTTATCGCCGGAACCGTTGGCAAAATGAAATTTCAAATCCATTGAGTCGGAACTTCCCTTTGTGGTGTTATCGGCATATAGCACCATCTCGCTCCAGAAACTGGATGTGCTGGCAAGCGCCATTATTCCTACTGCGTGACTATTGTCTTTTTTTGCCAGCGGCACATTCATCCAGAACGCCAGGGTAAAGCTTTTTGCCGATCCCATATCGTTGGCATTATAGTAATGGATATAAGATGATCCGGCGCTTTGAAAAGCTGTTCCTTTTACACCCGCTCCCGCTTTAACAGACGCATCAGGAAAAAAGGATGGATAAGAAGAAATACTATCGGCAAACCGTACATTTAATTGTTTAGCCGCCGCACTGGTAGAATCAAAAGGCAGAAAAAACCGCAAACTTGATGTTGGTGTTACGGGTGTATCCTGCGGATAGTCGGCGGGGAGCGCTGGCTGGTTCAATTTTTTGCAACTGGCCAAACCTAAAATGACTGTTGCTGCAAGCAGCAAAGTCTTTGATAGAGCTTGTATATTGTTCATAATATTTTTTTAAAGTTTTAATAATTACCAATTCGGGTTTTGAATAAGCACCCCGCTGGATGAATTGATGGCAGGCTGCGGAATGGGGTATAAAGCGCAGCGTGGCGTATAGCCAAGCGTGCCAAGTACGCTCGTTGCATCTCCCCAGCGAACCAGGTCATAAAACCTGTATCCTTCCATAGCAAATTCCCAACGTCTTTCGTTCTTAATAGCCGTGCGCATTTGCGCCTGGTCGGTGAAAGCGATGTACGGTAATACTGTGCGCCCGCTTCCTAAATTGCCGCTGGCCCGGTTCCTTACCAGTTCAAGGTTTGCGGCAGCAGTAGCGCCATCGCCCAATTCATTGCTGGCTTCAGCCAACATCAGCAGCACATCGGCATAGCGCAGAATACGGTGGTTGATCCAGGTACCCGATCCCCCACTGGTAGCAGTATTGGTAAGCGCCCGCATGGCCGGATCGTTTCCAATATAAACTTTCTTGTTCCAGTATTTTTGGTCAAGCCCGGTTCCCGGCGCATAAGCCGGCAGCGTTGCTCCAAAACCGCCGGTTGCCGGACCTCCGTCAAACTGACCAGAGTAAAGAACGGTTGCGGCTTTGCGTGGATCCGTATTATCCCAGGCAGTTACCAAATTATCAGTTGGCGTGTTCCAACCCCAGCCAAGGTTCCAGGCAGAAGGTGCACCACCTTGTCTTACCTGCTGGCATTGACCCCATGGAGATCCATTATTTGTGGAAGCGCCCGCACTGACATAATTCTGTGTTTCCCAAATAGATTCAACGCCATTTTTACCAGCACCTGGCACACCCGCTGCTCCGTCCTGGAAAACATTTATAAAAGAGGGATTTAATGAATACTGACCCAGGCTTATAACTTGTTTGCACAAGGCAGAAACCTGTGCCCAGTTGGAACGGAAAAGAAATGTTTGTGCTGAAAGCGTCAACGCAGCACCTTTGGTTAAGCGACCAGGATACGCATTTGTTCCGGTAGCATCCTTCCATGAAACAGGCAGGAATTGAACAGCCTTTGTAAGGTCGGCATCAATTTGAGCATAAATAGCTGTGGCAGGCGATTTTGGTTTGATGCCATCAGATGCCTTTGTATAATAGAAATTGATCAACGGCACATCACCATAAGCCTTAACCAGTTCGAAAAAACCAAAGGCACGCATAAAATATGCCTCACCCAGGTGTCTGTTTACCAAATCTCCGGTTAATTTAAGGGAATCCGCTGTGGCCAGCAATTGATTGGCCTGACCTATCAGATAGTAATGATCGTTCCAGTAAGTATCGGTTGCCCAATCGTCTTTGGTATATTTAAATGTTTCAAACTCTGCATCTATTTCTGCACCATCAGTGGAGCTACTGCCTTTTTGAGCATCATCATCGCGAATGCTGTTAAAATCAACCCATGGCAAAGTGGTAAGGCCCGCATAGGTTTGAGCCGTATTGTACATGGCATAACTTAAACCATCCAATTGTTGGGCTCCGTTCAAATCCGAGAAGGATTCCTGCAGCGGCTTTCTGTCGAGGTATTTTTTGCAGCCACCTGCAGCTATCACGACAGACAAGGTCAACAGCCAGATACTTTTTCTTAAAATATTATTTTTCATTTTCTTCAAATTGTTAGGTTTTAAAATGTCACATTCAGGCCCGCAGTAGCAACCATTGGAATGGCACCATCGCCATAATCGTATCCGAAATAAGTGGCAGTACCACCATGTTCGGGCGAATAACCTTTGTTATGTTTCCATGTTTTGGGGTTTTGCATGTTTACAAAAACCCTCGCGCTTTTAATTTTGGCTTTGCCAATTACCGATTGGGGAAACATGTATGATAATTGTACGTTTCTTATCCGAACATAGGAACCGTCTTCCAGGTTATACGTGCTTCCGTTGTAGTTAAACCTGTCGGCTTGACTGATAATTGGTTCCCAGTTTGAAGTACCTGCACCATGCCAGCGGTTTAATTTGAATGCTGCATAGTTCACGCGTTGAAACGGTGATTCCAGCGATCCCCATGTTCTGAAAATCTGGTTGCCATAGACACCACCTACATCTATCGATAATCCAAAGCTTTTATAATTCAGGTTTACATAACCGCCATAAGTAAATTTGGGTGTGGGGTTACCAATAAATGTTCTGTCAGCTGCCGTGATTGCGCCGTCGCCGTTGGTATCGTGAAATTTGAAATCGCCCGGACGATATGAACCCAAAGAGGAAGCGCTTGGAGATTTCAATATATCAAGATTGCTTTGATACAGGCCATCAACAATATAACCGTAATACGAACCAATGGGATGGCCTACTGCAGAGCGGCTTTCAGCGCTACCATTGTTTTGGCTTGACTTGCTGATATATGGGTTGCCGCCCTGGTAGTCGGGTAATAGCGGGAACTCAGTAGCAAGGCTTAAAATTTTATTCTGCAGGAAAGTAATATTACCACCAAAATTAATTGAGAAATCCTTGTTCAGATTTTCGGTCCAGCCGGCAGTAAATTCTTCACCCCAGTTACGGATGCTACCACTGTTCTCCAGTACAGGTCTTAAAGGAGAAGGCCTGTTGATATAAACGATAAGATCCTTAGTGGTTTTGTTGAAGTAATTAGCTTCAAAATGCAATCTGCTTTTAAAAGCACTCAACTCAAAACCTACTTCCTGTGAGCTTACGGTTTCCCACTTAAGGTTGGGGTTTGCTGCATAAGATAATTGCGGGGCAGCATATACATTGGTTCCAAAGTTGGTTGATATACCGGTAGATACCAATGGATAAGCCGGATAGGCGATATCGTTACCATCAGCATTTACAGCAGACTGATTACCCAAAACGCCGACAGATCCTTTTAGTTTCAGGTAGTTGATTTCCTTTACACTTTCCATGAAGTTCTCGCGGCTAAGATCCCATGCACCGCCCACTGCCCAGAAAAGCTGGTTTTGATTTCCAGTCAATAGTTTTGATGAGGCATCATTACGCACAGAAGCATTCAGGAAATATTTGCTTTTGTAGTTGTACATTACCCTACCCAGTTCGGAAACAGTAGTAGCAATGGTTTGACCAGAAGTTGCCAATGTAGCGCTGGGGTCTTCATAACCAGTGGTTACATACCAAAACTTTTTATCGTCTGGTATGGGCAATGCTCCTGGCGTGGTTCTTTGTTTTGCTGTACCTGTACGGCCAAAATAACCATAGTAATAAGAAGTGAAACCGGCCAGAACAGTCAAATTATGATCACCAAAGCTTTTCTTAAAAGTCAGCAATTGGTCTTGCTGGTATTTTTTATAGCTATTATTGGTTTGTGTAACACCAGTAGTAGTGCTGTATAAATAAGGCGTGTTGTTAATAGGGTTGTATGCATAATAAAGAGGCGAGTAAATTCTTTCATCTGTGGTTGATACATCCGCATAAAAAGAGCTGCGGAAAGTAAAATTTTTCAGGAAATTGATTTCTGCATAAACGCTTCCCACGCCTCTGTCTTCAACATGCGGATCTTTGTTCCAGGTGTTTTCCAATTGTAACACCGGATTTACCACACCAGCAGATTGAAGGGCAACGGCCAGCCCGGAATAAAGAGGCATATTTACGCTGTCTCCGGAATACGGATTTGCTACATTAAACGTTTTTGTGCCATTTGAAATCTGGGGCATTACTTGCCTGGCCTGATTTAAAATACTATTGTTGGCACCGTTGTAAGTATAGGGATCGTTTTGATGGGTCACATTTATATTGATGCCCACTTTAATGTGTTTGTCTATCTTAAGTTCATCGCTAAATGAAAGTAACATCCTGTCCAGCTTTTCATGTTTAATCAAGCCCTCATCGTAGGTGTAGCCAAGGCCCATATTGAATTTGTTCTTTTCAGTACTGCTGGATATGCTGAGATTTGAAGCTGAGTATTTGCCGGTCCTTGTAACAGCATTTATCCAATCGGTATTGCCACTCAATGCAGAATAATCGGGCGTAGGAACATTGTTGTTGGCATTTTCTTCCGCGAACAGCGTATTAAATTGTGATGCATTGGCCATTTTAATTTTATCAACCAGCTTTTTAAAACCATAGGTTGTATTGAAATTGACCGTTAACTGGCCCGCCTTAGCTTTTTTGGTAGTAATAACGATAGCGCCTGTTGCACCACGAACACCAAAGATGGCCAATGATGAAGGGTCTTTCAGTACTTCCATTGATTCAATATCATTTGGATTGATATAATCAATATTATCCTGCAGAATTCCATCAACCACGTAAAGAGGATGAACCTGGCCAATACTTACCGTACCGCGTATGCGGATATCCGGAGCATAACCCGGTGTACCATTGTTTACTATACTTAAACCTGCTACTTTTCCCTGCAAACTGGATACCGGGTTGGTATTGGGTTTATCGGCCACTTCTTTCCCTTCAATCTTTACAATTGAGCCTGTTAAATCTCTTTTAGTGGCAGTTCCATATCCAATAACCACCACTTCGTCCAATTTAGCAGTAGATGCTACCAGGGTAATATTAACACTGGTACGTCCGCTCACAGAAATTTCCTGCTGCACATAGCCAACATATGAAATAACCAATACCGCGTTGTCGGGTACTGTTAATGTAAAATTTCCATTGGCATCTGTTTGTGTACCCATGCTGCTGCCTTTTACCTTCACAGATACGCCCTGTAAAACCTCGCCCAGCGAAGAAGTGATTTTACCCGAGACCTTTGTCTCCGTCACTTCTACATCTTTCGCGGTAATAACCACCAGGTTATTTTCCAGTATTTTATAAGACAATAGCCTGTTTGCAAACAGGTTATCCAATATTTCCGTTACCGGGGTATTATTGGCTTCTATGTCTACTTTTGTTCCTGTTTTCACGGTCTCATCATTGTACAAAAAGCGGTAACTGCTTTTTCTTTCAATGATAGACAGCGCTTTCTTCAGCTCGGTAGACTGCAGCTTAAGCGTAATCCTTGTCTGGGAGTACACCGCTTTAGCCGAAACCTGGAAGCAGGTGAATAATAATAAAGCCGTCGTTAATTTCATAATCAGGAGCGTCTTTAAAAAATTGTGCCTCCGGAATAATAAAGGCACCAAATAATTTTTTTTCATACTTTTAATTGAAAGGTGATAGATGAAAAGCCCTTGCAAAAAGGGCAGTTATGCACAATTGTCTGTCTTACCTTACAGGGTTCCGCGGCAACGGGCCCTGTTTGTTTTTACGTTGGTTTAGTTTGTTTCATACAGCAGTTTTTAGTTTACGCAATTGGGTATATCTTAAGCTATTCCTGAGTTATCCTATTTGGAGGATATGACTACTTCGTTGTTGTCTATTTTATAGGTAAAAGGTGTTATCAACTGCAGGGCTTTTAAAGCCTGCTGGATGGTTTCATTCTCAAAAATGCCGTTCAGCCTTTTTGGCCTGATGGCTTCATCTGCAAAACGAATGGTTACGCCATACCATCTTTCCATTTTTACAGCCAGGTCCTCAAAGGTTTCACTGCGGAAAATCAGTTTGTTTTCCATCCAGGAGGTTTCGATAACAGTGTTGTCGTGTGGTTCATAGGTGAGATGGCTTACCAGTGCCTGGGGTTCTTTTTTGGTAATGCCGGCAGTATTTTTTGTAGTTGCTGTGGGCGAGGGTTCCTGTATTACCCCGCTGGTGGTATCCTGTTTTACCGGTTCATCATTGGCGGTAATCAATTTTTCATTGGGTTTTAAAATGATTTTTTTGGAGGGCTGGTTTTTAAAAGTCACTTCAATACTGCCGCGTATAAGGCTGGTTTCTGAGTTTTTTTCGCCGGGGAAGGATTTTACATTAAAGGCAGTGCCCAATACCTTAATATTGATATTGCTGGTGTGGATGACAAATGGGTGAGCGGGATTTTTTATGACGTCAAAATATGCTTCGCCGGACAGGACCACTTCCCTGAGGTTAATGCCATAGACCTTATCATAAGAGATTTTGCTGCCCGAGTTTAACCAAACCTGGGTGCCATCGGGCAGGCGCAGGTAGGTGCGCGAGCCATATTTTGTAGACACTTCACTTTTATCGGGCAGTGCTTTTGCGAGTGTTTTGGCAGGCTTTGGAGAGAATAAAGAGAAAGAATAATAACCGGCAATTGCCAGTACAATAAAAGCGAGTGATAAAAGAAGGTATTTTTTTTGGTTGTTGCCCGGGAGATCAGCAGTGGGATAAATGGGTTCAGGTTCAATATCCATACCCAAACCTTTCATGCGTGCTGCATGTGTGGCAAATGCCTGGTGGGCATCTTCCGTCTCGGGCGTAGCATGGTGCCAGAGGTCGGCCACCGTCTGAATGGGGTAATGCATTTCAGGATTGCCCCTTAGCAAATGCTCCAGTTCGCTCAACTCTTCTTCGGTGGCTTCCCCGGATAATTTTTTGGCAATAAGTTCCCAGATCTTATTTTTTGACATGCAATCAGTTAATGAAAAATGCGCGTATAAAACCTAAGGACAAGTAAATCAGTAAAAACCCCTAAAAGAAAGTTAAAAATTTTTTATTTCGATACGCCTGCGGGGGCAGCAATGGCCTTGCTCATGTCGAAATCAATGGCGGTGCCAATCTTTTTAAGTGCGATGGTTATCTGGCTTTCAACCGTTTTTATGGAGATGCCCAGTATATCGGCCACGTCGCGGTATTTGAGTTCCTCCTCCTTGATGAGTTTAAAAATCAGCTTGCATTTGGGGGGCAATTCTTCAATGGCGGCTTTAATACGGGCCACCATTTCGGCGGTTACCATCAGTTGTTCGGGATCGAAATAGATGCTTTTAAATTCGATGCCGGCCTGGTCGACATCATCGGTGAGGGTTTTGTTCTGGCGGCTGAGGTAATTGAGCGAAGTATTTTTTACAGCAATAAACAGGTAGACTTTTAAATTGCTGATGCTGTTAATGCGTTTTCTTTTTTCCCAGATGTTAATGAATACATCGGAAACCACTTCTTCGGCCTGTTCTTTCGACTTTACCATGGTAATTGCAAACCGCAGCAGGGGACCATAAAACGATACAAACAGCTCTTTGTAGGCAAATGTATCGTCGTTACGGGCAATCTGCTCCTGCAGGTATTTTACTTTGGCGGCGGCAATCATTACTGGCTACTCTTTAATCAGTCACAATGTAAAGTATACACAATGTAGTAACTATTCTGTATAAACAAAAAAAACAGGCCGATTGCTGCATTGGGCTGAAAAAATCAGCGTAACGATGTAGTTGAAAAATTAAAATCAGAAATCGATGCTTTTTATTGGCCTAACTACTGCAATTTTTTCTATTTTTGCAGCGCTTTACCAAAAGCTGGACCCTTAGCTCAGTTGGTTAGAGCACCTGACTCATAATCAGGGGGTCGTAGGATCGTGCCCTACAGGGTCCACCAGAATTAAGTCCCGGCAACCACCGGGGCTTAGTTTTTTACAACATTTAACAATTTTCAATATTTCCTTACTGACAAGCAAGATACATTTGCTGTTCACAACTGTATTATGAAACAAATTGCGTTACTGTTTTCCGCTGTGTTATTGATTGTAGCTACAAGCTTTGCACAAACTGATTCTACCGGCAAAAAGAAGAAAAAAGACTGGTCAAAAATAAGCCTCAATAACAGGGCCAACGACCATTTTCTGTTACAGTTGGGATATGATGGCTGGGCGCCGCTGCCCGATTCCATTCGCACAAAAGGTTTTTCTCACAGTGTGAATGTGTATTTTATGCTGGATATGCCGTTTAAAACCGATCAGCGCTTTAGTGTTGGCATTGGCCTGGGCATTAGCGGCAGCAGTATCAAATTCGATAACCAGCAGCCCAATATTATTGCGCTCAGTAACACGCTTCCCTTTACTGATTATTCCAGCAATACTTCAGCCAACCACTTTAAAAAATACAAACTGGTATCTACCTACCTGGAAGCGCCTATTGAATTGCGTTTTGTGGGCGATCCCGAAAACAGCGACCGCAGCTGGAAAGCTTCGGTGGGTGTAAAGGCCGGCCTGCTGTTAAATGTGCATACCCGTGGCAAAACACTGGTAAATGGTGCCGGTACTACTATTAATAATTATACAGAGAAAGAAAGTTCCAAAAACTTTTTCAATGGTACACGCCTGGCGGGTACCGCCCGTGTGGGTTATGGGCATGTGAGCCTTTTTGGCCAATATGCCATTACCGCTTTTATCAAAGATGGCCGCGGACCAGTCATTCATCCGTACAGTATAGGTATTACGTTTAGTGGGTTGTAAGTCTCAACCCCCGGCCCCTCTCCAAAAGAGAGGGGAGCCCACGCACAGCCCCATCCGGCCTCCCAAAAGGGGGAAGAGTGCCAACGCACAGAGACAGCTTTTCGAAATCGCTATTATATTTTTATACGGGCTTCGGTCCGTATTTTTTTGCATTGCCAACTCTTTGTTTTCTTTACCTCTCTGCGTGAAAGGCGTGGCAGTAATCGTTTCATTGAGTCGAATAATTCCAATGCAAGAAATATCCCCACTGGTCGTGGATAAATAGCCCAATTCTTTGCCTCTTTGGGTGAAACCTTGGCAACCCTTTGTTTTCTTTGCTTCTTTGCGTGAAAGCTTACCTTTGCCCCTAAAATTTATACTGAATAGTGCTCGACAAAAAGAATGTAATTGAAACCGATGTAAGAACCGTGCTGGTGGGATTGGTAAACAAAAACCAGACAGAACAGCAAACCCAGGAATACCTTGACGAACTGGCTTTTTTGGCGGAGACCGCCGGGGCGATAGCCGTAAAACGGTTTACCCAAAAGCTGGCGCAGCCAGACAGCCGCAGTTTTGTAGGGAAAGGCAAGCTGGAAGAAATCAAAAAATACATAGAAAACCGCGATATCCAGTTGGTGATCTTCGATGATGAACTGAGCGGCTCTCAAATTCTAAACATTGAGAAAGAGCTGAACACTGTTACCATCGACCGTTCCGATCTTATCCTGGACATATTCGCCCGCAGGGCAAAAACCGCGCAGGCCAAAACCCAGGTAGAACTGGCCCAGTACCAGTATTTGCTGCCACGTTTAAAAGGCATGTGGAAACACCTTGAAAGACAGGGAGGCGGTATCGGCAGCAGGGGACCGGGTGAAACGGAAATTGAAACCGACCGCCGTATTGTAAAAGATAAAATCTCTTTACTGCGCAAACGCCTGGCCGAAATAGACAAGCAGGCTTTTACCCAGCGTAAGGACAGGGGGGAATTTATTCGTGTGGCGCTGGTAGGTTATACCAATGTGGGCAAGAGCACCATTATGAATGTGCTTAGCAAGAGCGATGTATTTGCAGAGAATAAACTGTTTGCCACGCTGGATACCACTACGCGCAAGGTAGTTTTTGAAAACACGCCCTTCCTGCTCAGCGATACGGTTGGGTTTATCCGCAAGCTGCCCCATCACCTGGTAGAGAGTTTTAAAAGTACGCTGGATGAGGTAAGGGAAGCCGATATTTTGCTGCATGTGGTAGACATGAGCCATGCCCAGCATGAGGATCATATTGCGGTAGTAAATAAAACCCTGCAGGATTTGAATGCACAGGACAAACCGGTGATTACGATTTTCAATAAAATGGATTTGTTTGAGAAAAATCATTTTGACCCCTGGCTGGAGGATGAGGTAAAACAACAGATACTGGCAGAGCTGAAACAACGCTGGGAGAATGAACTGCTGGGCAATGCCATATTTGTATCGGCCACAGAAAAAAGAAATTTCCACGAGCTGCGTGCTGCCATACTGCATAAGGTAAGGGTACAATACCAGGTTCGTTACCCCTATAAATCAGAATTTTTATATTGATGCCTGCGCCTGAACTCTTTCATTGGCAAAAAATCGCAGCCTCCCCTGCTGAACTGGATTTTGCTGTCAATGATATTGCCGTGGTGGAAACCGGCGGTAAAAAACTTTGTATTGGCCGGTATAACGGTGCCCTGTATGCGTTTGCCTATACCTGTCCGCATGCAAGCGGTATTATGGCCGATGGTTATATTGATGCCCTGGGAAATATTGTATGCCCCGTGCACCGCTATAAATTCAATTTACAAAACGGCCGCAATACAAGTGGAGAAGGTTATTATTTAAAACGCTGGCCGGTGGAGGTGAGGGATGATGGGGTATACCTGCAAATTTGAATTTAAGTGGAGAATGTGAAGATGAATGTGGAAATGTGATGAATGTGAAAATTATGAATGGCCTATTCGTATTGGATGACCGGGCAAAGGAAATCAGCCATCACCACATCAGACATCAGACATTAAGCATTATTCCAAAAACGCCATATCTTCCTCTGACAACGACAGTTCCGTAGCTTTTAGATTCTCTTCAAAATGTTTTAGTTGAGACGTGCCCGGTATGGGCAGTATCCAGGGTGATTTGTGCAGCAACCAGGCAATATTGATCTGCGCTTCGGTAGCATGGTATTTTTTTGCGATGCTGGCAATGCGATCGCCTTTTTTGTTCAACGATTGGATCAACGAAAAATAGGGAATCAGCGGAATAGCATGTTCCTCGCAGATATCCAGTACTTCTTCGCCCCCGCGGTTTTCGCCGTAGGCCATTTTCAGGGTGGTGCGCTGGCCGTGGCCGTACATGTTTTCGACGGTGGCAATCCGTCCCATGTTCATGGCTATTTCCAGCTCGGAGCGGCTTACATTGCTGACCCCGATATGCAAAATTTTTTCTTCTTTCTGCAGGGCAAACATGGCGTCCATGGATTCGGCAAAGGGCACCCCGCCATGTGGCATTACCCTAAAATGTACCAGGCTCAGCTGTTCCAGTCGCAAGGTGCGCAGGTTATTATCGATGCTGGTGCGCAGGTTTTCGGGGCTGTTAAAGGTGACCCAGCTTTTATCTGGCCGGCGTGTGGCGCCCACTTTGGAGCAAATGACCAGTCCGGGCGGATAAGGGTAAAGCGCTTCTGCAATTAGACGGTTGGTCACATCCTCGCCATAATAGTCGGCGGTATCCAGGAAATTGATGCCGTGTGGTTTTGTTTGTTGTAATATTTCCAGTGCACCGGGCCGGTTGGGAGGTTCGCCATAGATGCCTTCGCCAGTGAGCCGCATAGTACCGTAGCCAAAGCGTTTTACTATTAATGGGCGATTGCTATAGCCCGCTATGGTGATGGTGGACGAAAAGCTCATGACAGTGAATTTAACGATTTCCGCGTTAAATAACCCGTGAAAAATTGGAAGAAGCTATGCGTGTAAATGTGATTCCCTTTTATGCTTTTCTGGAAATATTTGCATTCATAACACGCTTTTCATAAGCGTATATATTGGGGTTGACCCGGGCTCCGTTTCGTATAGTTGGATTTAAAAGTAGTTTTCCTTTATGCAGAAAAATTCCGGTAACCTCTGGAAAATGAGTTTTATAACTTATTTTTTTGTGATTTAAAACAAAGCCGGCCTGTTTTATTTCATCTAATATTTCTGGAATGATTGCTTTGAAATCTGCGCGCGATGAAAAGCTCTGATCATCCAGATAATTTGTAAAAAGCAGGTTATTTTTTTCGGCAATTTTGCGAAGTCTTGATGCAGTCTTCATAAAAACCAGGTTGGCAATAACTGGGGAAGTTGATGGGCCTTGCGCCAGTCTTCTCTTATAAGTCGTCAATTTTGTAAGTAGTCCGGCTATATCGGGAGGGCAACCAAGCGAGAGAAACATTTTGAATACCTGGCGATGTGTGATATTTGGAAAAAAATCTTTGAGATCTACAGATAAAAAATGCTTGTTATGCGAATGTTGCAAGGCATTTTGAATATTGTTTTTCTTTTTTATGGCCCCATACATATAATCCGGAAAGGCCACCTTCTGCTGAAGAAAAACGTCCAGCCTGCTTTGAATTTTTTTTAGAGAACCATCGCATGGGTCCAGTTTTCGCGTTTTTGGATGACCGTTCTTCGCATCAATTTGAGGATACCCGTATTTTTTCTTATTGCATTCAAAGGAATAATAATACTTATCAATATGATCGGCGACATAAATAATTTCTTCCTTGCTGCAACGAAGAATGTACGAGAGATGTTTTAAGTTGTATATCATATTTAGAAAAACCAGGGCCTGAATTTTTCGGTTAACATCGTCGGGGGTTTTAAAAGTTTAGTAACTTAAAAAGCTTCTTCATAATAGAAACAGATCGCCTGCTTTTATTAGTGTTTTGCAGAAGAAGCCCGAACGAGATGTTAAACCTCCATTCATACTGGGAAAATGTGCAACGGCTCTTTGAACAAAATTGAATGCCTTCCTGGAAATGATTTTTTCTTTTCGCATTTTTTTTCGTTTTCATGCTTAGAAAAAGTTATTGGTACCGCGAAGCGATATTGCTTCTCCGTAACCAGATCTCCAATAACCCCCATAATTGTTGCAGTCCCATAAAGCCCTGATTTTTTTCTAATTTTCGCGGCGGCTGCCGTAAGGCGCCGCGTTAATCCCCCCGAAGGGTAATGTACTAAGTACACCTGTCAGTTTTTGAGGGTAAAAAGGCTGTTCAAAGAACTGATACAAAATTATAGCTATATATCACGTAAAAAAAGTGAGAAAAAAGTTTTTTCAACCGTTGTGAATATCTGTTGGTAGATAACGCACGGTAGATAACGTAACCTTGATACTTTAGGCGCGAATAAAATTCTGATGTTTATCGTTAAAAGCCATAATTGATTTTTTCCTCTTGCCGGCAAAGCACCCTTTCCCTCTATTCAGTTTCTAAATACCAGGCGATAAATAACCGCGACCTTTCCAACGCAAATTTTAATGAGAATGCGGCGGTAGACCGGGCTTAATCATGTTACATTATTGGTTGATTTACAGCAGTAATCGTATCCCTTCATCCCGGAAAAGAAAAATGAAAAATTGCTTTGTCAGATGTCAAAAATGCTTATTTTTGCCCCCCATTTGGGAGATTGCTGATTTTGAGAATGGGTGATTTTTATGTTGCGGGTTCGCATAGCAAAGGCAAATCAGACATGAAAAAATCAGCCGTCAGCCATACTACACTCCTCCTTAGCTCAGTTGGTTAGAGCATCTGACTGTTAATCAGAGGGTCTCTGGTTCAAGTCCAGAAGGGGGAGCTAAACGGGGATTTTTAGAAATCCCCAAAATCGTAAAAATCGTTCAAACCCACGCTAGCACTCGCTTTCGTGGGTTTTTCGTTTCTGCTAAATACCGTTAATTCACTCCATTTCTCGTTAATTTTTTTACACTTTTTATTACACTTTTTGCATTAAAACAGGGTAGTTTTATTCTGAAAATGTGATAGTGAAAACGAGGAATTATGATACAAATACCAAAGATTACCGTCAAGCACAATTGGCGGAATGCACGCAGAAAAAGCGGTCTCTATCCGATACATATATCGGTTTACCTATCCGGAGAGTACCCTCGTTATTATCCTGTAAAACTGCCTTTAAAGGTGTCCAAAGAGGATTGGCAGGGAGATTACAATCATTGGGTTAAAGAAAGCCACGTTTTTTATTTTGAAATCAATTGTAAGATCGCGGAAGTAGTTGCCAAATTTAATGAACTAATAAAACGGCACTACAATCAAAACAAACCGGTCACTTTTTACGCAATTGAGCGGGAGCTAATGTACCGTGGTGAGCGGAATGTCTTCAATGATTATTTCAAAAATTTTATCAGATTCCCTCCGGAAACCGTGAAATTGGATGAAGTTACCTGGGAAAAATATACCGCTTGCCTTCAGCATCTGAATACATTTCAGTCGCGTATTACTTTTGCCGAAATTGATGAAACATTGATTGCCAGGTTTAAAAACTACCTGGCCAACCTTAAAGGCCGTAAGGGAAAGATGGATCCCGCCACTATCAAATCTTATTTCGATAAACTCAAAGTGGTGCTTACCCATGCCGCTAAAAAAGAACACTTTCTGGACCCGATTGAACTTGAACGTCATTTTGAAGAAATCAAGATAAGCGTACCACAGAAAAAGGAAGGGCAGCATTTGGAAATTGAAGAATTACAAAGATTACGCAAGTTACAATTCGACAAAAAGGACGTAAGCCTTGAACGAGACAGGGATCTATTTTTGTTTCAAGTTTATACCGGTTTTTATTACAATGACCTTCAAATACTGCGGAAAGTTCAGGTTCATACCGATGTAGAGCACGGTCAATACATTATTTCGGAAAGAGATAAAAATGACAACCCGACGATCGTGCCGCTTTTTAAATTTCCCTACGCCAAGGAAATTATTGAACGCTACAAGGATCAAGATCCAAATAACCCTATGCTTTTTAAGAAAAGTGTTTTTATAGAAGTGCAAGTGTATAATCGTAATTTAAAGTTACTGGCAAAGAGAGCGAATATCGTAAGACCGCTGAGCAACAAAACCGGTCGTCATACCAATGCGCAAATGTGGATTCGATTTGGGGCTGACCGTCCGATCCTTTCTAAAATGATGGGCCATGAAAAAGAACAGACGACGCAGAATTATTATAAGGTGGGGTTGAGGGAGGTAATTGAAGGAACGAAGGGGATTGAATTCGTAAATCTGAATATTTAATATAAGATTCAATTTTAAATCTGCAAGATAACCTGCATTATAAAGTACAAGATAAACTTTACTTTTTAATATTGATTATCGGGTTATGCGGAAATGGAATTGATGTCTCCGACATGCATATCGGAGACATCCTGAAAATCAGGGTCGAAGTTTGTCAAAATGAGTTTTGGCAGTATATAGCTGCATTATAAACAGCCAAAACTCTACTTTTTTTACCACTATTAGCTGCATACGCGATTCTTATATAGCTAAAGCTTTATTGAAAACTATGAAATGCGGGATCAGTTATTAATGTTTTATACTAATCCTAACCTCTAGTGCTTGTCAATACGGCTTAAGATCAATCAGAAGCATAAATTTGTGAGCAGCGGCGCCATAATTTCTATTCAAAAGGATTAACCTTTGAAATGGGATGAAGTAGACATCGCTGTTTGAATTTTGGACGGAATTCTCATGAATGAGATTTAATTTTTTTCGCATCACAGCAGAAAGATTAGTTTATCCTACTTCAGTTGTAATCTCCGTTAACAACATGGACGAATTGTCGCAAACCCTCAGCTTAAACATTCATCCGGCTGACCAAAAAAATACCGTATAAACACCTATTGGCATCTTAAAATATGTTTTTACATTTAACTACTTCTTGTCCCCTTGGCAACTAACCCTCCATCTTTACGCGCTTTTTTTATTAGACACCCCAAAACTTCGTTTTATGAAATGGAGCATTATTTTCATTTGCCTGTTAGCACAACTGACGTTACGTGCGGCATACCCCGTGATAGTACAACCAGTGTGTGGGACTAATTACAACATTACAGCATCACTCAACAATTCACATGGTAAACTGGTGTATTCAGTAGTAGTTATTCAAACTACAGCAGGACTAAACCGAAAAGTGGTTGTCAGTACCAATTTCAGCGCGGCAACGCGGGCAAGTATATTAAAAACCTTGTCCGATTCGCTCCATTCCACAGCAATTTTCGTTTTATCGGCAGGCTGCACCCCGGAGAGCTGGTGGGTGGATATTGACGCTGCCGTCAATGCACTCCTCGTCCAGGTCTACCCCAATATCCTTATGTCATTAGACGATAAAGTGTTAGATCAAAACAACCATTTACGCCTCATAAAACTGACTACGAATGACCAGTACTATTTGTCCAACATAACTCCGGGAGGTTCAACTACACTGGTAAGTCTGACCTCTGCAACCGCGGTAGTCGCGGCACACTACACTGTAAATTGGGGGGCAATGAATGTGATTACGCCGACCAGTCAATTAATCAGGGATAAATTTGGTGACTTTTTAAAATTGTACTTTCTCATATCTGAAACGGCTGCAAAACCATTCCTGTATTTATCTCCCCCGGATATCAATGGAAATCATCAGGTGTATAGTTCCGACGACGGGCATACCGCAACGCCTACCGGTGTTTTTATTTCAACGCTGGCAGCAAAAACTTTATTGGGGCCACCAGCAGAAGGAGTAATTGTCGGTGGCGCAATAGCCCGCTTATTCCAGGTTAATAACCCTAACGCCCCCGGGCCATTTAAACAAACAAAAAATGAGGCTATCTCTAAAGAAGAAGTATATCACTAAGAACAGAAAAAGAACAGGCATACAGTTCTTCCTGTTTATACATGTTATACTTCTTTGTTGCAGCAGCATTAATTCCCTTTACGCGCAGCCGAGTCAGAAAGCAGTTTTTCTGCCCGTGGTTCGTATTGATCCCTATTCAAGGGTGGCCCAGCAAACGGCGCCGTTTGACCATCACTTTTACCTTATGTTACCGGTTGACAGTTCTGTGCAGAAGGATGAATTAAAGCAATTGGATATTTTCAAAATCAAAGGAAAAGGGTCGTCAGCAAAACAAATACCTATAAAAAGCTATCGTGCTGAACAGTTGAAAACGGTGCAATTTGTAGATACACCCAAAGAATCTGGCTATAAATATCTTAAAGTGTACATCGACACCCAATTCCTGGCGAACACGCGTTTTTCGGTTGTACTTACGTTGACAGCCTCACACGAATATTTTCAACCACTCAATGATATTAACCAGGAATTATATGAACATGATGCAGCCTCGGCAGAAAATGATTATAACGAGATCCAATCAGGATTGTCTGTAAAATATTCAAAGTATAAAGCGTTATGGCCACCATTCAGGATTTACCAGAAATTCGTATATGATTCACTGCTTAAAGTGTACAATGACATTGCAAAAGAAGACTCGCTGGTAATAAAAAATCTTTTCATCCTGCGCAAGATATTACGTGCAACCAGTTTCCAAGTGAACGAACTTTTCCAGTGCAACTGCGAAAAGGATTTTGTTGCCACCGAGCTTTTTAATGACTCTACAAAATTTCTTATCCCACTACAAAATATTCTAAGCCTTGATTCCAATGCAATCCCCGCCTTTGCGCAAGGCAGACAGAATATCCAGGAATTTGAGCCTTATAAATTATTAAGGGAAAATGATCTCATGGCGCGGGTAAATTATTTGCGGCTTTTGAAGACATCACTCTATAACATCAGCTATTTTTTTCACCTGAGTTCATTTAGCGGAAGGTTATCTGCAGCAGAGAAGGTCAGTATACATAATGTCGTGCAGGATCTGCAGCGGCAAATCGATTTCAGGATAAAATTGTTCACAAACAGCAATAAAAAAATCAGGGACCAAATAAATGGCATGCCAAATATATTTTCGGCTGAATTAGCGTATGGAGGAACATCCCCCATGGGAGAGGATTTACAAACCGCTTCAGGTCATTATATTATTGCTGACTTTGGACTTGTCAACGCCTTTCCTTATGTAAATAATAAATATGGGTATCTAGTCAGGCCCTATCTCGGTGTCAATTTTAGTTTTCTTGCTCTTGACAAATCACAACCGATGGATCACATAGAAAATAAGCGTTTTTGGCACCATTGGTCAGGTGTTGTTGGGCTCACCACAACAGCGCTCTCCCAACAAAATATTTATGACCTGATAAAAAATATGTCTGTCGTGACTGGCCTTGCCTACCGCATTTCGCGTGGGCTTAGGATAACCGGGGGCGCATTTATTTACAAAAAGGACAATAATAACCCGGTATTGGCGCCTGTTGTCGCCGTAGCCCCAATGGTCGCGCTCTCCCTTGATCTTGACATAACAAAATTGTTTGGTGATCTTAAAAGCTTATTATAGAAACTGATGTGACATGAAACCAACCTTCAAATATATAATCCATACACTCACCACAATAGTATTGCTTAATGTGGTTGTAGGGTGTCATAAAGATCCGGAACCGGTAACAAATGTTATTTCAATTTACGAAAGTGGTGAAAAAATCGTTGCAGACGGGATCTCAATTGATACGATATATGCGGATCTTCCCATCAATTCAATGGCTTCCAGCCGATCCATCTTATTTCATAGCAGTTCCGGGTTGTTCTCCAACAGCAACGATACTCTCACGATAACAGCCGACAGGATCGATGTGCATCCCGGAAAAGTAACGGCCGTGGCTGTTTGGCATGCCGGTCTTCGTAGCGGGTTGGATACCATTAGTGCTTCCACCAATACAAGCCCAAGAGTCACGGATTTCCTCTCCCTTACTTTGGCACCATCTTTAGCTGACTCTATTTACCTGACAGCATCAGCATACAAAGTGGTCAGCACATTTGGTATGCAGGTGACAATCACGGCCGTCATCTATAATAAAACAGGCGGTATGGTATCGCAGGATACGAAAATTGGTTTTTTTGCAACGCCTACAATTATGTCGGGGGGAAATGGATTTTTTCAACCGCCTTCGAACCTGTCGGGACTTAGTTCTAGCGTAACGACGTTTTATAGTCCGCCACTATTACCTGCAAATGCTACAGATGGCAATGTGATTACAATCGGTGCTGCTGTCATTGATGCACAAGGCGCGCCATCTAGCAAGTTGTTTACTACAAAAATTCTTATTTCCCCATAACCATTAAAACACTTTTTTATGAGTAAAGAAAAACAAATAATGGCTGATCATGTAAATAATTTATTAAACGCGGCCAGGCAGCTATCACCCGAAAAGCCAGTAGGGAAAATTTTGCTTAGGAAAATTACAGATTTGCATCCGGAGATAAAAAAATTAAACAAGGCGCTCAAAGACGACCCAGCATTGGCGGGATATGAGTTTTACAAATTTGCAGACCATCCAGGGGAAGAACTGTTGCACCAGCATGTGAAAGTGTGGTGCTGCAATCCTAACTGTCATTGGGAAGATCCTGAGATTTGTTATCCGGGAGAGTAATGAAAAACCTGAAATCAATTATCAAATTACAAACACACAAAAAATAAAAATTTAATATGGGACATACAGCAACAATTTGCCGCATCATTCGACCACCGTTTGTGAATCGCTTTAGCGAGATTTCAAAGAAACGAACTGCTCTTTATGGCGTTCTAAAAAAATATCTCGAAGAAGATGCATGCGTAGAAGGCACACCAAAAACGATAGCCGGTATTAACCCATATGCTGATATGCTTGGTCAATATTTCTTGGCGATACTACATTCAGAATTATCCGCACATAGGGGGGATGGGATTGAGAGCCTTGCTTCAATGAAAGCTATGTCAATTGTATTTTCTGAGATGTGGGCTGAAGCAAGCGAATTTTTGGAAGTTAATAAAGACCTTGCAAAATTTGATGTGGCATTAATTCCCCTTGGCGCATCCAGGCAGCGAAGGCTTGATGTTACACGGCTGGAAAAAGTCATTGAAAAACTAAATGGTCAACGCACAATTGCTGTCGAGCACCAATTCACTTTTGATTTTGGCAATATGCTTGTTAAATCATATAGTAAAGGACTTGTTGAACTTAACCTTAGTGCAAAGGGCGATGACATATCCATTATCAAACATCACGCTTCGCTATTGGGTGATCTCCTTGATGAAATGCTTGATCTTGTTCAGTATCTTCAGGATGATAATCCGCTTTCTGAGCAAGCATTATCATTAAACCATCCTCATCATATTTCTTCCTAGGGGAACAACCTGCATCATTTGCTCAACCCTCTGGTCTCATATTAGCGAAGCCACGCGCACTCGTGCAGAAAACAGCATCAATGATTTCAATGCAATTCTTTTAAACGGTAAAAGATTTACTACTGACGATTTTAATGAACTGCACAAAACAAATCTTGTATTTCTCAAATCCGAACTTGAAGACGAGTGGGTGGGAACCACGATTGTAGCAACCCATCATGTTCCTACATTGATGAACTACCCGAAAAAATACAAGAACGACCCATTGAATGAAGTGTTTGCGTCAGAACAAAGCCAATTAATACTTCGGGCATCTCCTGATTATTGGATATATGGCCATCATCATACGAACATTCCACGATTTAGCATTGGAAAGACCCAGCTTCTAACCAACCAACTTGGTTATGTTCGTCATCACGAGCATAGTTCTTTCAATAATAGCCAGTGTGTAACGGTCGCTGGTGATGAGGCAATAGCTTGAGCAGATCCTCATTCGTCTTGAAGGCAATAATTATGTTTTGAATACAATTAGTCAGGTTAAAGCTGACCTATAATATATAAAATATAATTTTTTAGCTATTTTGACAAATCGTTAGTATCTTTCATATTTAAAAAGTCAGGTTAATCCTGACCTATGCGATATGAAACATAAATATATCTCAACCCAATCAAACAAATTGCTCTCTTACTTCAATGAGCGGGGAGAACTCTGTTTTAATTTTGCAGGGGCGCTAGGTGCTTTGCCATCGTCGAAGGAGGGAGCAGTAAAGCAATTATTAAGCGATATGACCAGGCGGGGACTTCTGATGCGGCTGAAAGAAGGCGTTTATTATATTATCCCTTATGAAGCAGACGCGGAATCTTTTATGCCTGATTGGCACTTAATAGCAAAATACCTGGTAGCTGATGCAGAACATTATATCGGTTATTATTCCGCATTACAGATACATGATCTGATAACACAACCTTCTTTAAAAGAGCAGATAGTTGTCTCAAAGCAAATGCACCCTTCAGCGCTCTTAATAAAAAAAATCCCTTTCCAGTTTATCTATCATAATGAAAAACACTTTTTTGGTTATAAAAAAATATGGGTGGATAGTTTCAATAAGGTATTGTGTTCTGACCTGGAAAAAACTTTCGTAGACTGTTTATTTAAACCTGATTATGCCGGTGGAATTGTTGAAGTAGCAAAAGCAATGACCATGACAAAGGATAAAACAAACTATTACCAGTTGTTAATGTATGCCAAGCAATTTAATTCACAGGCTGTAATAAAACGATTGGGGTTTTTGCTGGAAATACTTGAAATCAACACTAGCATAATTGAGGAGTTACATAACCTTAAAACCGCATCCTATGTGACGCTGGATACGGAGCTGCCAAAGACCGGCAAGCATATCAGCCGCTGGAGTATCCAGCAAAATATAGAAACCGAAACAATTATATCTGCTATCTACACATGATTAAACCAGGAGAAATACAGCAAAAGGCAAGAGAGGTTGGCGTGCGCGACCAGCAGATTGAGAAGGATTATATTCTTTCCTGGATATTGAAAGGCATTGCGCAAAATAAACAGCTTTCAACATTGGTTGTGTTCAAAGGCGGCACAGTTTTAAAGAAAATTTATTTTGAGGACTATCGCTTTTCAGAAGATCTGGATTTTACACTGCTGGATAACAACATCACTAATGAACAAATATTTGAATTGTTCCACGAGGTTTGTAAATATGTAAAAGAAGAAGCTAATATTCCCGTTGCTATCACGGAGAACAATCAACACGAAGATGGAGGAATAAATTTTTACATTAGTTACTCCGGCCCGCTTGGTGGCCAAGCCAGCAACAAAAAAGTAAAAGTGGATATTTCCAGAAGTGAAAAGTTAGAATATACTCCTGTACTTAAAGATGTTATTATAAATTACTCCGACCTGGAAGAACACCAGCTTCTTTGTTACTCGTTGGAAGAAGTATTGATAGAAAAGTTGCGTACGATTATGCAACGCATGCAGGCACGAGATTTTTATGATATATGGTTTCTACTGGAACAGCATGGAATGGATGCGGCTTTTCACCAAAAAGAATTTGAGCAAAAATGTGTTAGCAAAAATCTAAATGCAAAAGATTTTCATAAGAAACTATCCGAGCGGCTTCTCCAATACAAAAGCCGTTGGCAAAACTCAATGAACGAACAGATTAAAAATTTGCCCAGTTTTGAAAAGGTGGAGCGGGAAGTGCAACGGCATTTAAAGAAGTTAAAAATATTACCTAAAGACAATCTGAAAGGGCAATAAAAACCCATCAAACGAATCAATATCGCTGATAAAGAAACGTTGTAAAGTTAAGATTTCAGATAAAGATTTAGCTTCCTTCTGGGCTATGTAAGTTATTTATTGTAAAAGGCATATAGGCATAGTGCAATACAGTCAGGAGTTTATATTAGCAGCCCTTTTTTAAAAAAAATAAATAAATTCTAACCAAATCAGAAATTGGCTCTAAGCAACAGCTGCATGGTAATGAAATTTAATGGTAACTGTCACCCCGCCGCGAGTGTCCATCTGAAGCGTTCCTTTGAGTTGATTTGTAAGTCCCTTGATAAGAGTTAGTCCCAGTGAATCGGTCTTAGTCATATTGAAATCAAACGGAAGACCGATACCGTTATCACTTACCCGCATTTCAACCTCGTGTGCGGTTTGTTTGACCATAATAACAATTGCTCCTGTCCTGTTTTCTGGAAAAGCATGTTTTAGTGAATTGGTCACAAGCTCATTGAGTATGATCCCTACTGGAACCGCCTGTGAAACGTCAAGGAAAAGGTTATCAACTATACAGTCAATCTTTACTTTGTGATTTCCTCTGTTGATGGAATAATCAAGGGACTGAACCAGTTCGGTGATATAGGCCTTGAGATCAATTTCTGTGGTTTTGTCTGTTTTAAACAATTGATCGTGAATAAGTGCTATTGACTGAACTCTGTTTTGGCTTTCCAGAATTGCCTGCTGCGCACTTTTGTCGTGCATGTACCCGGATTGAGATTGCAGCAAGCTCATGACGATGTGCAGGTTGTTTTTCACCCTGTGGTTAACCTCTTTCAATAACAGGTCTTTTTCCAATAAAAATTCATCTTTATCTTCCAGGAGCTCGTTCTTATCTTTTATCAGCTGCTGAAGGGCATTATTCTTCTGGTCAATCTCCGCCTTTTGCTCCATAAGCAAGGCATTGCTTCGTTGCTTCAATCTAAAACGACTGTATATGAGCGCAGTGATTATCAAAAGCATTACAGATCCGGCAATGGTAACGTTTTGAATCAGCTGGTGACGCTTGAGTTTAGTGTCTTTTATTTGCGCATCTATGGTGAGCGAGTCGATATGCGTGTTTTTTTCCAAGGCTTCATTTTCTATATCCAGCAATGATATTTGGTAAGCCTTAACGATATTATCAATGGAATCTTTGATCTCCTTTTCTTTAAGAAAATGCCCATAAGCAGACTTAAAATTTCCTAGTAAAGTAACCAGTTTGTAATATTGATTTTCAGCCGTGTAAATACCAGTAATATAATTAAGTTTATGCGCCAGTGAGGAGTGTAATTTTGTGTAACGATAAGCCTGTTTCAACTGACCTGTTTCCGTATAATACGACGCAAGTGAGGTATACGCGTTCATGATTTCCGTAGCATTATCCTGCGGAATTTTTGGCAACATTTTTTTTAACGCTTGTGCGTACTCACCTGCTTGTTCAAAACTTTTTGCATAAGTCAGGTTAGTAAGAAAGTCCACTGTCACAGATAGTTTATCTATATCATTAACAGCATTACTTTTCATCTCATTCAGTACTGCTAAAGCTTTCGATAGTTGGTTCGTGTGTGTGTATTCAGTAGCCAGCGATGAAGACTCGCCCCTTATATAGGCCGTTTCTTTGTAACGTTTTGCCAATTCCAACACTGTAAGGGAATAAGGTATAGCGGCGGCGTAGTCCTGCATTTTAATATAGGTCGAAGCTATCAAATGGTTGACAACGCAAAACTGGATCGATGTATCGTTAACTTCTTTGGCTGTTTTAAGGGCTAAAAAATTATATTTTAAAGCATTGGTGTAATCGCCAGCTCTCAATGAGATGACGCCAATATTCCAGTAAATTCCCTCAACTGTCCTCCGGCTTACTTCTTTTCCAAGATTTAATGCCTCGAAAAGTGATCTGAGTCCTTCCGTTGTTCGTTCTTGCTGAAACAGCAGCTGTGCATTTTGTGTCAGCATAAAAGATAGCCAAAGAATATTCCTTTCCTTTCTAAAACATTCTATAGCCTTGTTACTGTACAATATTCTATTCCCAATGGATGCAGCATCACTGGTCGGGTAGTATTTACTGATAAGATAATATGATCTTGCCTGGCCATCAATATTGTTATGCGCTTCAGCATAAGCAAGCGCCTTCTGCGCAACCTGTAAACCCCCTGGCAGGTCATTACGACTATATAAGGTTTCCGTATTAAGCAGCATGGCGTTAATGATCCCAAAATCATAGTTTAGCCGCTCACTAAGGGCTGCGGCCTGCGCCGCAAATTGTATCGCCGAATCAATGTCCTTTGGCCCCTTAATCCCTTTTAGCAGCATTAAATGTCCTAAAGCAAGTTGTAACTGTACCTTAATAGTATCATCCTTATTTATAGCCAGTCTTTGCCTTAAAACGTCCAAAGGCAGTTCATCCAGGTTACTTGTTTGAGTGTAGGATGACTGCACAAGTAGTAGTAGCAGCAGTCCGGACAGGAGATACTTTTTCATTTAAACATCCCTAATATAAGTTTTACTAATAGCCAAATTACTTCTATAAAAGTAGGAATTAAATTGAAAGAATAAACATCTTTGAATATGGTGTACACGCCATCTGGCGCTGGTTAGATGGTTATTCTAAAAAGATTAGTGTTACTGCAAGCACTCTTTCAATGAAAGAATTTTTCCATTCAAAAAGTAAAATGCATAAGTTCCAGCGTGAGAACCAAGTGCGGGTCTTATATAAGTAATTCATCGCATTAATGCTGCATAGCGTGATTAATCTAATGAGCGGTTTCACTTTCAAGTATTGACGCTTTAAAATGTTGTTGTATGTGCCATATGTGCCTCCAAAGCAAAGACTAAAATTTCTCGAATTGAATTAACCCTTGTTACAAGGGATACGATTAAATTTCTGCTAACAAATATGCCACCGTATTTAAGAATGCAGGTTTTATTACCACGGATACCATCATTACCGTATTCAGGCAAAACTGATAATCCTGGCACTTGCCTTTTGGTATAACAATTCTTTGAACAGTTATAATTCATACTATTTCCCCATTTGTCCTGCCTTGTTCAACTTTGTTTGCACTTAAAAAAATACTATTATGGCAAAGAAAAAACCAAGCATCGTATTCTGTCATGGGATCTGGGCAGATGGCTCCTGCTGGAGCAAAATGATTCCCACTCTTCAAAAGGAAGGGTATGAAGTAATCACTGCCCAATATGGGCTTGATACACTCGAGGGTGATGTAGCACGGGTAAAGGGATCTTTAGGCAGGGTTAACAGTCCTGCAATTCTGGTAGGGCATTCCTATGGCGGGAGCGTAATCACCGCGGCTGGTGTGGACGATCGCGTATCAGGTCTTGTTTATATCGCAGCCCTCTGGCCTGACGATAAGGAAACCTCGCAAGACCAGCAGGACAAGTATCCCAAAACTGACATTTGGGGTCACGTTGAAATTGCTGACGGACGCGCATGGATGAAACATTCAGGGGTCGAATGTTTTGCCGGGGACCTTGCGCCTGATGAGAAGCAAATTGTATGGGCAACACATTATGCGCCGGATGCAAATTTGTTTAACACAACAGCGCCTGGCGTTGCCTGGAAAACCAAACCGAGCTGGTATATCGTGGCCACAGAGGACAGAACTGTGAATCCGCAACTGCAACGCGACGGTGCAAAGAAGATGGGTGCGGCTACCTTCGAAGTTGCCAGCAGTCATGTACCAATGATTTCAAAACCGAATTTTGTCCTGGATGTAATTCGCAAAGCCGCAAAGTCAGTGGAGAACGATCAAAAGTAAAAACAAGGCCCTCTTTTACAAAAGGGGGCTTTTTTTTATCGCTGCTAATCCTTTCATCAGGATAGTAAGTTTTCCTAACTTTGTAACTGCAAGCGGCCGGAAATATGAATAAAAAAATACTCATCGTTGAGGATGAATTTGTAGTAGCAAACAGTCTACGCATCATCCTGGAATCGGCAGGATATGTAGTATCCGGCCTGGTTGACTCGTATGAACAGGCTGTTTTATTCCTTCAAAAAGATACACCTAATCTTGTTCTACTTGATATTTTTCTGACCAGTCCAAGAACTGGAATAGATCTCGGAAGGTTATTAAAGGAAATGAATATTGCGTTTATTTATTTGTCCGCCAACTCCAACATGGAAACACTCCAGTTGGCCAAGGTGACCGAACCATATGGTTTCCTAGTAAAACCTTTCCGGGAAAAAGATATTCTTATCGCCATCGATATCGCTTATTATCTCCATGAGCAAAAACAGGCGATTCGTGCACGGGAAACGGGTTTGGCCACTTCTGAAGATCCGGCTCCTTTTCCAGGCATCATCGGCAATTCTCCGGAACTACTAAAAGTATTTCATCTTGTAAAAGTCGTAGCACCTACCGATACTTCCGTATTAATTCTTGGGGAAAGCGGTACCGGGAAAGAAGGCATTGCCGAAAGTATCCATGCATCCTCTTCCAGAAAATCGAAACCGCTCATAAAAGTAAACTGCGGTGCGCTGCCTGCAACTCTTATCGAAAGCGAATTATTCGGACACGAAAGGGGTGCTTTCACCGGCGCAAATGAGCAACGGATTGGGAAATTCGAGCAGGCAAACAAAAGCACGATATTCCTCGACGAAATTGGGGATATGCCAATCGATTTGCAGGTTAAACTGCTCCGCGTTTTGCAGGAAAAGGAAATAGATCGGGTTGGAGGAAAAGGCAGTATCAGGGTAGACATCCGCATTATTGCTGCCACCAACCGGGACCTGGAGAAAGAAGTTATAGAAGGAAGGTTCCGCATGGATCTTTATTACCGCCTGAATGTTTTTCCGATCCTGATGCCACCCCTCAGGGAACGTAAAAAAGATATTCCTGGACTGGTCGCATTTTATTTGGAGCGGTTTTGCAGGCGCAACAATTGCCCGGTTAAAAAGGTTACTCCCGCCGCTATGGATAGTCTTTTATTGTATCCCTGGCCAGGGAATATCCGTGAGCTGCAATACTTGCTTGAGCGAACTGTCCTGTTGACGCCGGGTTACATGATAACCGAATTCCAACTACCAGGGATTGCCGCGGTGTCTGTACCCGCTCTGCCAGCAGGTGTAAAAACAATCAGGCAAGTAGAAGCCGAGCATATCAGGTCCGTTCTCCAACTTTGCAAGGGTAAGGTTTATGGACAAGGCGGAGCCGCCGAGATGCTGCAAATACCTTACACCACGCTGGTGTCCCGGATGAAGAAACTTGGTATAAAAATCGAAAAAAATTACAGGTAACCTGCTTCAGGTTCGACCAGTTTTTCGCAAGTTGACAAACCGGTTTGGAGAGAAAAAGTTGCAATGATTTTATCCAGCTTCAAGAACTCGCAAATGAACGATATTAAAAGACCCTTTATTCCGTGTTGAGTATCTAAATAATTGATTACAAATGTGGTAGCGGTTGGCATAAAATAGGATACTATGCTTTTATCAACCACACTTTTTATGCTGAATCTGGAATGGTTAAGAACTTTTAAGGCAATTTATGAAAGCGGTAATTTGTCCAATGCAGCGAACAGGTTACTCATGTCGCAACCAGGCGCCGGACTTCATCTCAACTCTTTGGAGGAATATATCGGGTATCGCTTGTTTGAGAGGGACAGGAGAAAAATGATTGCCACTGAACAGGCAAAAGTCCTGTATCATTATATCTGCGATTCCATCAATACACTTGCACAAGCAGAAGACACTTTTTGTAAAAACTCCAGTGATGTTAAGCCCACCCTTGCGCTTGGCATGGGATTCGGGGCTTTCGAACAAATTGCCGCTGAACACTTCGCACAATTGCCTTACAACCTGACCGTCAGGTTCGGAGATGCTCCGTCACTTGTGCATGAACTTTGTGCGGGAACACTTGATCTGGCGCTGACGTCCCAGATAGAAACGCATCCCAACCTGGAATATACCACGCTCACCAGCGAACGGGTATTGCTTGTTTGTGGTTCGGGCGCCAATACGGATGAGTTGAATGCACTGATCGTTGCAGGTAAGCGTGTCAGCATCATGCAATGGCTGAAAAAGCAGTTGTGGTACACAACGTCTACCGAGTTAAGTTATCTGCAAAACTTCTGGTTAGCAAATTTCGAATGCGCCCCTGGCTTCAGGCCCAATTTTATTTTGCCTCACTTTGGGGCCATCCTGCGATGTATTCGTAATGGAAACGGATTTGCCGTAATGCCGGAGTTTCTTTGTACACCAGAATTGCAGCGCGGCGCCATCCGGTTGGCATGGGAAGGAGATCATACTGTAGCAGCTAACCTGTACTTTGCCAAGCGCAGGAAAAACCGGCATGAAACAGCCATCCGCCAACTGCAGGCGCTGTTGACAAAAAACATGCACCAGCATTCTACCAGGCCTGTTTCCTTAATCAATGAATAGTTTTTTTGTTATTCCCAGTTTTTTCATTCTTGAATGAAGGGTCGAAGCAGGAATCTTCAGCAATTGCGCCGCACCGCCTTTTCCAGCTATTTTTCCGCCACAGGCGATGATCGTATTTACAATATGTTGTTTCTCAGCATCCGCTAATGACAGAGCCTTCTCTTCACTGCACAGATTGTTTGCTGTGGTGACAGGCGGCAGGAAAACTTTTTCCAAAATTCCATGGCGGCAAAGGAGCACACTACGCTCGATGAGATGTTCAAGTTCACGAACGTTTCCGGGCCAGTGATAAGCAGTAAGTTCCTGCATCGCACCAATAGAGATGCCCGTAATTCTGCAAGCATGGTTGCTGTTGTACTTGGCAAGGAAGAACCGCGCGAGTTCCGGGATGTCCGCACGCCGCTCACGAAGGGGTGGTAAAACAATTGGAAATACATTTAACCGGTAATACAAATCAGCGCGAAACCTGCCTGCTCCGACTTCCGATAAAAGATCAAGGTTCGTTGCAGTGATAATCCGGACATCGATCTTTATTGTTGTTTTTCCACCGATCCGTTCAAACTCACGTTCCTGGATAACCCTTAATAATTTTACCTGCAATTCCAGCGGTAATTCACCGATCTCATCCAAAAAAATAGTTCCATTTTGAGCAAGTTCGAACTTCCCTATTTTTCGTTCACACGCTCCGGTGAAAGCCCCCCTTTCATGTCCAAAAAGTTCTGCCTCAATGAGACTTGCCGGAAGCGCTGCACAATTGACTTTGACCATGACTTTTCCTCTGCGGGAAGATGCTTCATGAATCCCTCGTGCAATGAGCTCCTTGCCCGTTCCTGTTTCCCCACCAATGAGCACGGTAGCATTGGAAGGAGCCACCAATGACATTAAATGATAAATCCGCTGCATTGGTTTTCCTGTTCCAATGATTTCAGAAGCATTATATAATGCCCGGATGGGCTTTTGTAAATGTTCGTTTTCAATTTCTAATTGCCGCCGGTATCTGAGCAACTCTTCATTTGCAAGGATGTTTGACATGGCGATAGAAATTTGAGCGCACATGCCATGTAAGAGCTGACAGTTCGATTCGTCCGAATCAATGCAAAATATGCCAAGGTTACGGTCGCCGGTGCGTAATGGGATAGCTATACATTTATCAACACCCATGCTTCTCCAAAAATTGAAATAGAATGGTGCTTTGCCTTTCTCTATCCATTCCTGCAGATTATAGATGAGGGTTTTATTTCCTGCAAGTACAACATTGGCGACATTGTCTTTTACCGGGTACGCTGCATCGAGTACAAATTGACAACCCTTTTTTTCAATCGTTTCTTTGACTTTGGTATCATAAATGTACGGGCGTTGCTTTTGCAGATCCTCACTGAGAATATGAATAATATACCTGGTTATTGAAGACAGACTGCTAACTGCTTTTTCAATGGCTATCGATAGATCCTCCTTATTTCTTACCGATGCCATCATATGGCTGAATGAAAGCAACAGCGCGTTTTCTTTTTCTTTACGGACCAGCGATTCGTTGATTAAAACATTCGGAACCGCTGTTGCGTGCTCTTGAAAAACACACTCAGCAACCTGCGAAGCAAAAAGCTCATTCATCGTATTTTTCCAGTTTAAGATGACTGGTGTTTTACAAATAGGATGCCTGTATGCATTCTAATCATTATCAGTGATTTAGTTTACAACGCAAATTATTTGTTACGAAATTTCGTAAGGGCTTTTCGACAAATGAATGAAATTCCTGAAGTTAACATGAGCGGCATATCACTTTGGTGGCTTTTAAAAAAACAATTATTTAGCGATGTACTTTGATTTATGTGTATTCTGGAGCAAGTTTTTTGCTTTATAGAATTGGAGAAACAATCCACATAATTTTTAAAACGAAACGCGTTCTGGGGCATGTAAATAATTTATTGTTACTTACATAGCAGCATAGTGCAAATACAGTTAGGAATTTGTCAAATTTTTATAGTAAATGTTACAAAGCAATGCTGCGAGCCAATGGTGAATGAAACGGACCGCCCCATAGCATAATTAAAATCTGAATTGGAGAAAATGATTGGAGAAATGATAAACATTGAATTTAATAAGCCCGACATTATTTTTAGGTTCGATTCCTGATGAGATGCTGCCTTGTTTATATGGATCATCGTCTGAAATGCAGTTCAGCCAGGAATTGAAAATTCTATACATCTCCAATGATCCAAACTGATATACTTTTGCAACAACATCCAAATTGACAAATTTAAAGAGCCTTCCTGTTATGGAAAGGCTCTTCGTTTTATGTCTGGATACATCCTTCGCCAGTTATTTTTAATTTATCTCACTATTATATCTCCTATCCTATCTCCCATTATTTTAGCCATTCTCAATCCTTCTTTAATAGAAACAAGGTAGTGAATGCCGCCATAATTACGTGAAATACCGGCTTGTTCTGCAACTCCGAATATAGTGGAATAATGCTGGGTTGGATAGCCGCGAAAGTTATAACAATAATCGGCTACCGGGTTGTCATTTCCTATAACGCGTGCCAAAGCCTGCATGATGGTTCCTGTTAACATAGCATGGGCGGCAGGATATTCCGGGTGTGGGGGCGTTTGAAATAATGGTAACCAGGTAGCCTCAAACTTCTTACGAATATAAGTAACCGGGCGCTCCGTGAAATTAGCGTATTTTGATCGGAACGTAACGATGGTCGCTTCTCTTTCAGCTATACCGGCCTTTGCATACGCTTCTGCTACAGTGGCCAGGTCCGAACCCGATTGTTCAAGCGCCTGGGTTACTATAAAGAGGTCGTGACCTGGCGGCGTATAGCCAATCCCATTTCCCTGATCCACCCAATGCAGCGCAATTTGCTTTTGTTCTGCTGTGTTGGCTATTGACTGATCATATACCTGCTTCTCCATGTTGTAGTAATCAGTACCCGGTGATTCGCTGTATGTAAATGGAAAGGGGTTGGAGAGCGCCGTAGCATCTGCCGGAATATAAGCGGTAGCATTTTGCACAAAGGGGTTAACAGGGATAGGTGGATTGCCGGGGGCAGGTACCCACGAACCGGGAAATGGAGCCGGGAGCACATAGCCTGCATTTCCGGGATTCATATTATCCGTCAGGAACCAGTCATGCATTGCTTTGGCAATACTGCGTCCATAAGCCTGCGACCGCTCAAATGACTGGGAGTTTTCTGCCGGATGCAATTTTTCATTATAGGCAGCTTCCAGCGAATCGATACTTGCATTGTTGGCCGGGGTAAGCCCGCTAAAGAACGTCCTCACCATAGCTGCCAATGAGGCATTGGCGCTCACTGGCCATGAATAACCCATATTGTTTTCGGGTTGTGGCATGGCCGGCATGGAATTTATTTTGCCATAAAAACTAGAGGCGCCTTTGATACCAGGCCGGACGGACTCGTAGAGCCCCAGCCCGATATAGCTGAAATAGATACCGTTAAAGGCTGAATTTCTTTCAAGCATAATGCGGAATTGCAGGCGATACCAATCAGTCGCTACAGTTGCATCGTTTTTATCCGCCCGCCTTAAATTATCAGGAGAACCGGCAATTGGATTTGTAGCAACTGCAGGCAAATACTGGGCTGTTTTTTGGCAGGAAGTAATTACTGTAATTAAAATAATTGACATCAGGAACCATTTGTAAGGGAAATTTTTTTTAATCGTCTTCATGGAGAAAAGTTTTAAGATGGTTAAATGGGAAAAAAGTTTTAAGCTTTTTATCGAATAAAGAGTTGTCAATAGTTGCTAAGAATCAAAGGAGGGACGATCGCAGAAAACGAAATGTTGGCCAAGGCCCGCAAAATAGGAGCCGGAACCGACAAACGTACTACATAATTATGTAGTCACCCTCAGGTGGCCAACCTGGAATAATGGCTCTATACCAGCTTTTGGCGAATTGCTTTTGAAACCGCTTCAGTAGCAGAATGAACGTGCAATTTTTCGTAAATTTTCTTCATGTGAAACCGCACGCCATTCACGCTGATGGTTTTATTTTCTGCAATCATCTTAAAGCTATAACCTTCTACCAGCAATTTCAATATTTCAATTTCCCGGTCTGAGAGTCTTATTGGTTTGTTATCGGTGGGTTTTGTAGAAGCAAGCATATCAAGTACTTTGCGGGCAACGCCCCCGGTCATGGGAGCACCTCCATTTAATACAGTATCGATGGATTCTGTTATCTCTGTAGCATGGCGTTTCAAAATATAGCCTGAAGCACCCGCATATATGGAATTAAAAATATTGTCATTGTCCTCAAAAACTGTAAGCATGATAACAGGCAGTAACAGGTGATTAGTACGTATTAGCTTTACAGCTTCGACTCCGTTCAGGCCAGGCATGTCTATGTCCATCAGGATAACATCAGGTTTGCACTCAGCAATATCGATGAGGACGGTTTCTGCGTTATCAAAAACAGCAACAATTTCAAACGCGGGTTCGCATGCAAAAAGCGTTTGCAGGCTTTCCCGCAAATCCACGTTATCGTCGTATATTAAAATTCTGGTAGCCAAGTAGGTATGATTTTCTAAGTTCGTAATGTTCAGGTCCGGTCTGGCTACATCATTGTGTAGTTTTACAAACCAACCTTATACGGGTACCCTTGCCTTTCTCAGAAAATATCGTTAAAACGCCTTTTATTGCCCTTGCCCGGTGTTCCATATTTTTTAAACCGTTGCAATTCGCTTTTTCACTTTTTACAAAGCCATTGCCATCGTCATCAACGCCAAGCACGATGTGTTCATTCTCCCATCCAAAGCAAACAGTAATCTTCGTTGGTTGTGCATGCCTTATGCAATTATTTACGGCTTCTTTAAAAATAAGAAACAGGTGATGACGCTGTTGCATCGAAACTTTTTCTTTCACCATTTCCGCGCTGACTGAAAAATCAATCGCAATATCTTTTGGCTCCGCTGCCTGTGCCAGGTATTCTCTCATATGTGCCGCCAAATTTTCAGTCTTGTCGTTATCTGGCTTTATAGCCCACACAATATCGCTGATGCTTTGCTGGACGGCCTGCGACTGCATGCTAATTTTTTCTAGCATTGACTCAGATTTGGTTATATCCTGCTTCAGGAAATTTTTAGTTACTTTAGATAGAATCTGGATGCTGGTCAGAGCAGAGCCTATTTCATCGTGCAAATCGCGTGAAATATCCCTCCGCATATCCATTATTTTATGTAATTGCCGTATATGGCGTCTGTAAAAAAAATAAATGATTATAAAGAACCCGGCCAGGCAAACGATAGCAAACCACCAGGTTTGCCAGAATGCCCGTTGAATTTCAAAAGTAAAAATTGCAGGCTGGCTCCATTGGGTATAGGGAAATCTTGTCTTCACTTCAAACTGGTATTGACCCGGAGGAAGTTTCACAAATGATACCAAATCATTTGCGCTTTCGGGACTCCAAATGTCCTGCAGGCCCTTGAGCTTGTAAGAATACAAAAGCGCGCCTGACCCGGAGATGCAAATACCCCTGAAAACAATCTGAAGCGTATTGTTGTAATAATCTAATTTGGGCCGGTATGGCAACCGGAACATACCAGCGACAGAATCAGTGTAGTTAAGCCAATTGGTCTCTTTGAGATCTAAATTAATATGTTCAATTGCGATGGCTGGTGTATGGGACATAAAATTAACCTTTCCCGGTTCAAAGCAAACCAATTTTGATGATGAGGAAAACCATATATTTCCTGAGTCGTCTTTCATTAGTTTCGATTCTGGTTCACCGGTACCCTGAATTTCCCTGCTATCAAAACAACCAACCATTTTATGGAAGGGAGAATGGTTTGTTTCTGCCTGCCTGGCAAATACAAATATATCCGAATTAACGCTTAGCCACAACCGATTTTTGTTGTCAAAGCAAATGGCTGAAACATTATCGCCTGAAAGGCCATGGGCTTTCGTAATCTCTTCCTGAAAAACAAGTTTCCCATTCAACCAGCGATAAAACCGCGCACCTCTGCCCGGATATAGAATCCATACACCGCCACCAGGGTCGCCACAAAACTGCGAGATTCCCCGTTTGTTGCCAAACTCACTTAATTCCAGCTTGCAATAATTTTCTTTATCTATTGAATATATATAACCGAGGTCTGTTGAAAACAAAACCTTGCCTTCGCTGCTCTGAAATAAATGCCTGATCAATCCCCGCACCTGAATGGAATTTACCGGGGCGAGGATTTTATATACGCCATTGTCGTAAATACTGGGAAAATTTTGGGGGTTGATGGCAACCAGTATTTTTCTCCGGTATTCATCAAATAATACGTCGAAAGCTTCTTTGCCCAAGTGTGCAAACTCTTTTTGTTGATTATATAATTTGTTTCCTTCCTGTACAACCAATGAAAACCCTCTCACATAATTCCACTGGCGGCCTTTATCATCAAACGCACATTTATCAATGATGAATTCATTGTTTGGCAGTGGCGTATGTCCGGCATTTCGCAACGGAAGCTTTAGAAAATGACCATTCACAAATTCATAATAATTCAACGTGCCGTTGTTAAGGATTATGGACCCTTCGGGCTTGCAAAGCACGTACCTGAGCATATTTCTTCTATTGACTACGGCAGAAACATTGAATAGTTTCAAGCCAGATTCGGTAATTTTTACCAGGCCGTTCCCCGAACCGATCCAATAATTTTTATTGTCATCCTCGGTAATTGATTGCGGAAGAAAGTCAACTGATGGTCTTATTACGGTTTTTACACTATCCACTTTATCCGGATAGAACAACCTTAGCCCGGCTTTATGCTGGCCAACCCAGATTCTTTTTTTGCAATCATATTTAAAAACGTAAATCCCTTTAAGGCTGCCTAAAAGACCGGGCAGTTTAACAAGTTTCTTACTATTGATTTCGCAAATTCCCTCTATTGTAGACACAAACATTCGCCCATAGGAAAATGTGAGTTGGTTATAGAAATATGCAGCTTGTTTTTTCGATCCTATAATCTTAAAGCTTCCATCCTTTTCCTGAAGAACCAGTAAATCACCGTAGTTGATATAGATGCCATCAACGGTTTCAATAATGTTTCGGCAGAAATGGTTATCATAGCCAGGATATAATGCTATTTTTTCCCATGATTTATTTCGCAACTCATACACTCCTGTATTGGTCGTTGCCAAAAGTGAACCTGATGTAGTTTCTGCAATACCCGTCACCCAGGTAATTATGGCCGAGTCAGAAAATGGAAAAAAGATGAATTTTTCCCCGGCAAACAGCGCGGGCCCCTTTGAAGTAATTGCCCAATGTCTTTTATTGGCATCAACAAACATTCCCAGTCCAAGTATATCCGGCAGCCCTTCAGCCAAACCATAGTTTACAAACCTTTTCCCATCAAACCGGCTCATTCCATTGGGCCCTCCTATCCAAAGATAACCTTCGTCATCCTGAACGGTGCTATAAACAAACGAAGACGGCATGCCGTCTTTTGTAGTGTACACTTTCGTGGTGAACTCCTGTGCATTAAGAATGCAGCAAAAAAAAATATTTGTAACTATAGGGTGTAACAAGAACGACCAATTGCCGCTTGGAGAATTGCGGAGGACTATCATACGGCGGGGGTATTTGACTACTTAAATCTACAACAATTTGATTGCATTGAGTTCTTTCTTTAATGATGTAGAGCAAGACGGAATTATTCTTACTGAAGCACAAGTAATAGCCATGGAGCGCAAGCAAGAAAAACGGGAAACCTTCGGCGAAATCGAAACCTAACACCCCGGCTACCCTGGTTCACAAGACACTTATTATGTGGTTAATATAAAAGGTGTTGGCGGTATTTATCAGCAGACTTTTATTGACAGTTCCCGATTGTAGTAACGCCCTGCAGGAACTTGCCTAAAGATGGCATGAAGGAAGTGTCTGGCATGTAGATGGATGAAACTGAGTCGGCCGCTTTTTGGATGACCGTTTTAACGGATTTGAAAGCCTACCGAAGAGTTTTGGCAAAATTTGCCAATTCACGTTTTTCAATACGTTCTCGATCAAGATTTCTACCCAATTGGTCAGGAGGCATAAATAGTTTTATTGGCTCTACAATTGTGTTCAACATAGTAGTAACATCAAAATCATCCCCTTCCGTTACCGGGTTCAGCAGCTTTCACCCGTATCATTAAAAAAATAAAGGAAATGGAACCTGCCCATTTCCTTTATAATAAGAATAACTATTCTGACTTTGAAACACTTTCAGCGGCTTCCATAATTACTTTCGCCACGGCGGCGGGCTGAGAAACATAAATAGCATGGCTTCCTTTAAGCTTAATAAATTTTGTATTTGACCTAGTATACATTTTTTCCTCGACTTCCGGGCGAATGTTTTTGTCTTCGGTTGCAACGATCAGGAAAACGAAGCGTGTTTTTATCGTGGTCATACAACAAGCCGCTATCAACTTCAACCGGGTTTATTCCGTGGGGAGCCGGCAAATTTAGTCGACATCCCAGCTAATCTTTCTGAGGCAGAGTATGCGATGTTCTACGAATTTCGCTCCCGCGCAAAGGAAATTCACGGAAATTCTTTAACAGACTGGGATCTGTTATTCTATATGCAACACCACGGGTGTAGGATGCGCCTGCTGGGCTGGACGGAAAACCTGGGGGTAGCTATTTATTTTGCGCTATTACATGCAGACAGTACGGACACTTCGCCCACCATTTGGTTACTGAATGCCTATCGGTTAAACGAAATATATCATGGCAGCCGTGATTTTTATAGCCCGGAATTCCTGAACACTGATGATGAAGAGAGTTACAGCGATGTGCTGGTCAACGACGATTGGTTTTGGTGGGATGAGCGAGTCGGTTTGTATCCTATCAGACGGGTTGATCGGCTGACGAGCCAGGGTGGTTATTTTACCATTCATGGAAACAATATAAAGTCAATCGAAAACATGATACACAGAAGGGAAAATATATGGCGTAAAGTGTCGTTACCCGTCGAATCAATAAAAGATGCAAACGTCTTTATGGAAATGGCAGGTATTAATCATTTTACGATGTTCCCGGACCTCGATGGATTGTCAAGGTACCTTAATGGAAAATATTTCTAAACGGCAGCTTCAATGATATGATACTATTTCCCCCGCAGGTATCGTCTTTATGCATAACTATGCGCCGCGGTTGCATAGAACCACCGGAAAATATCCGGCTATAGTATGTATATCGCTGTGATAATTATTTTTCAGCCGATATTATCATTGAAGAACAATTCATAATAAGCTTTCCGTAAGTTAGCCTGCCATTGCAATCTGCAAGCAAATCAACTTTTATTTTTTTACCTGTTTCTTCACTTTCTTTACTTAATAAGCTTACCACTGTCTCAGACATTTCCGTTCTGTTCAACCAATAATTTTCAGCTGTTCCAAAATCTACTGTGCCGGAAATAGTTTCTTCCTTTACATTTTTAAAACCGGCGTCCTCAAACAATTGTTTCATTAAACCGGGTGCTGCACACCGAAACATGCCTGGTGCATTTACAGGCGGCCGTGGAATTTAAATATGTTTTGATAAAACTTTCGTTATTGTGGTAGACCAATCATTATTTTCCGCTCCAGCCCAAACACTGACCGCCATTTTGCCGCCATTTCTACAAACACGGAATATTTCTTTTGCCGCCAATTGCGTATCAGGAAAAAACATAAAACCCATCCGGCAACTTATTTTATCAAAAAAATTGTCACTGAAAGGAAGGCTGAACACATCTGCCACTTTAAATACTATATTGTTTATATCCCGTTCTTTTGCATAAGCCAGTGCAATGGCAAGCATTTCTTCGGACAGATCGGTTGCATATATGGATGAGCCGACAACCTTGACCACCAAAAGCCGGAGCGGATAGACCACCAATAGCATATCTTAATTCCAAATAGATGTATTGTATTTCAATAACTTATGATGATCAAATTAATCCGGCGAAGGTTGGTCTGAGAAAACCGGCGCATGTGGTCAAAGTGACCCGGCGCTTGCACTGATACCGACGAATTGGGGAAATTGTTAGAATGACTTCCCGTCAATTTTAAATTGCTTAATCGTGGTTCAAAACGGCAGTGTCGACTAAAATAAATTATGTAGGTTAATTCCTGTGTTCCAAATTAAAAGGGTCTCTTCCTACTATGAACTATCAGAGTACAGGAAAATAAAAAGTTCACAATCGTTAACTGTGAACTTTTTTTGGGATAATGGGGTTGAAAGCGTTTACTTAACTCTCATACCTCCATCGATCAACAATTCGCTACCTATCATATATTTTGAATCATCCGAAGCCAGATAGAGAAAGCCCTTGGCAATTTCATTTGCATTTCCGATACGTCCTGCAACTGTTTTAGACGCCAGATAGTTTTTGGCGATTTCAAACTCTTCATTTGTGGCTCCATCACGTGTCATGATCGGTGTTTCGATAGGACCAGGAGATAATAAATTTACCCTGATTTTACGATCCGCCAGTTCCGTTGAAAATGCCTTTGCCAATGTATTTACAGCACCTTTAGTGGCCGAATAAACCGATACACCCGGAAGGCCCATTGTTGCAAGCGAAGAAGAAGTAATGATGATAGAGGCATCTTCATTTAAATAAGGCAATGCCTTTTGAATAGAAAAGAAAACACCTTTAAAGTTGATATCACTGGTCTTATCAAATTGTTCTTCTGTAAAATCAGCCAATGCTCCCGGTATATAAACCCCTGCGTTTACTACTAACACATCAATGTTACCATAAGTATCTTTTACTCTTTTATAAGAAGCATCTAAAGTATTGATACTCGAAACATCACTAATGATTCCGAAGGCATTATGACCTATTTCATTTACCGCACTGTCAATAGTCTTTGGGTCGCGACCGGTTATGGCCACTTTAGCGCCTTGTTCTGCAAAAACCTTTGCAGTGGCCAATCCTATGCCGCTGTTACCACCGGTAACCACAGCCACTTTATTTTGTAACTTTTTCATAATTATTGTATATATTTTTTATGGAGATTGAAATGTCTATTTATTTTGAAACAGCTTCAGCGGTTCCCGCAACGATCGAAAAGTTCTTGAAGTCATTGTAATTTTTTTCTGTGCCGCCCCAAAAAGCGTCTCTCACGTACGGAGTAAGCGGATAGCCATTCTTCAAACGTTCCGGTAAATCCGGATTGGAAGAGAAGTAACGACCGAAGCCAACAATGTCGGCATCGCCTTTATTGATAATACTTTCAGCCTGTTCGCGATCAAAACCTCCGGCAGCTAAAATGGTTCCTTTAAAAGATTTCCTGATGACGGATGCGGCTACTGCGGCTTGTCCTTCGTGTAACGTATCATCGCCCTTAATACGCGGTTCGATGATGTGGATATAAGCCAATCCAAGTTTATCAAGTTCTTTGGCGAGATAACCAAATGTTGCTTCAGGGTTGCTGTCATAAACACTGCCCCATTCGCCGCTTGGAGATATACGCACGCCAACGCGATTGGCACCAAAAACAGAGATCAATGCGGCGGTCAACTCCAACATTAAACGTGCCCTGTTCTCAATAGAACCTCCATAAATATCAGTGCGTTTGTTAGAACCATCCTGTAAGAACTGATCAGGCAGATAACCGTTGGCACCATGCAGTTCAACTCCATCCAGACCTGCTCTGAAAGCAATTTCTGCCGATTTACGAAAGTCTTCCACGATAGCTTTAATTTCATCTATTTCCAATGCACGATGTGGTGTAACAGGAACAAAACCATCTTTCGTGAATGCCACACCTTCAAAAGGAAGTACGGACGCGGTTACAGGTTGGATACCAGTCAATTCAATATGCGATTGACGACCGCCATGAAATAATTGTGCAAAAACGTAAGCGCCTTTGTTATGGACGCCTTCCACTAATTTCTTCCATGCAGGAATATGTTCTTCAAGATACATACCTGGAGCGCCAAGGTAGGAACGGCCTTCATAAGAAATGGCAGCAGCTTCTACAATAAGCAAGCCGCCTTCGGAAGCACGTTGTTCGTAGAACTTCATCATCATTTCTGATGGCGCATCGTTTGCATCGGAACGTAAACGCGTCATGGGGGCCAATACTACGCGATGGTTTAAATTATAAGGTCCAACTTTAAGGGGTGAGAACAATTTGTAATCACCGTAGATTGCTGTTTGATTAGTTTGACTTTTCATATTTTGTTCGTTTTTACGGATAAATTTTATCCTTGTTTTTATTTGATAGAACAAAATTGCATCGAATTCAGGCGGTACTTTATAGGCGAATCAAACAGTCTTTTATGAATTTCAAAGAATGAGGAAATACAGCTCCCGAATACTATGTTTAATAGCGTTTCCTATATAATAAACATGTAAGTCGAAACAATTATTATAGAAGTTAGTACCTATCAACAGACCGTTTTTGCTTTGTAAAAAAAAGACCAGCCATTAAGGCTGGTCTTTTTACAGTTTAAGGATTTGAATAACTGATCTCTATTTTTCCGTAAAGCTATCACCAAACATGGGTAAGCCACTTTGAGAATCCGATTGTGAGACTTCATCCTGGATCACATCCCAGTGTTCGGCCAGTAAACCATTTTCAACTCTTACAATATCCAGCGTCACCCAATTTTTAGGAAGTCCGATATTGGAAAAGCGCCCATGTACCATTACAAAATCGCCTTCTGCCATTGCCAGGCCATGCTCGTATTTCATGTTTGGAGGCGTACTTGCAATGATCTCGCGCAGCCCGTCACGACCTGGTTTAATATGGGCACTATGCTGAATATAATCAGGGGCCCAATAGCGTTCGTACGCCTCAGGTTCGCGCTTATTGAAAGCGGCATTGAAAGCCTCCAATACTAAATTTTTGTTTTTTTCCTGTTGTGTCATACAATATTTTTTAGCGACTACTGTCGCCGGAGTTAATAAACCGGTGCAGACTTATAATAAAGAAACCCTTTACGTATTGCCGCTTCAATTCAGGCCATAACACTCAGGATTCTTGTCTTTCTTATATAGGTTAGCGTAATGACCCGCTATCAACGGCAAGCTTTGCTCCATCTACAGCAAGTATCTGACCACTTAAAAAAGGTGCCTTATCAGAACCAAGAAATACAATTGCTTGCGCAACCTCTTCAGGCCTGCCAAGCCGCTTCATCGGAACGCCTTTGGCCATGTTGTACATGGCTTCATCATTGCCACCGGCAAAACGGTTAAGCATCCCTGTTTCTGTAGGTCCGGGCGCAACCGCATTCACCCTCACACCAAAGGCTGCACCTTCAAGTGCCGCAGCTTTAGTTAGTCCTTCAACAGCGTGTTTACTACCGATGTAAACAGACGCACCCGCCGCCGCCCGTGTACCAAAAGTAGAAGATACGTTTACGATACTCCCGTTTCCTTGTTGCAGCATGACGCGCAATTCGTGTTTCATGCTGAGTAAAGTGCCGAGTACATTAGTATCGAAGGTAGCTTTGTAAGTGTCTTCAGTCTGGTCGATAATATCACCCCGTAATCCCTCTGTTCCGGCATTATTTACAGCGATATCTAGGCTGCCAAAGCGTGCCACGGTTCCGTCGATTAATGTCTGCATATCCTTTTCTTTGCGCACATCGGCCTGGATAAATGCAGCTTCTGCACCTGATGCCTGCAACACTTTGGCTAGTGCTTTTCCTTTATCGGCACTTCTGCCGGACACCACTACTTTTGCACCCTCCTTTGCAAACGCTATTGCTGTTGCACGGCCAATTCCGGCAAGGGCTCCGGTTATCAAAACCACGCTTTCGTTTAGTGGCTTTGATGTTCTATTATTTGCTTGCATCATAACCTGAGATTAAATAGTTAGTGATTAATTGTTAAGGAAATCATTGGCTTGTTTGTTAAATATTTCAGGGTATTGAAACAAGGAGCCATGGTTTGAATCGGGATAAAGGATAAGCGTTGCATCCGGTAAATTTTGCTGAAGGATGTAAGAATTTATGGTGTAAATAATAACATCGTTATTACCATTTACCACGAGCGTAGGCTGACTGATCTTTTTCAGGTCACTGTAACGATCTGCTGTAACAACGTTGTAATCGCCCAAGGCTGCAACCTGTGCACCCCCTACTGTATCTTTAACCTGCGGGTCGCGATCTTGCGTACGTGAATGCGTACGTGCCAAAAACCTGCGACCGGCGGCCTGACTTGCTTCACTTGGACTGAAATGTACTCTCAACCATACTTCTTCGGGTTTTTCATAAGTTGCCCCGAAAATTTCCTGAGCTTCCGGAGTTAACGACTGCATACCTTCACCAGCTTTAGGGCCGGTTCCGATTAGAATCAGTTTCCTTACCAATTCAGGACGATCGATGGCAAATTGTTGCGCAATGAGTCCTCCCATAGAAATACCGAGAACATCTATCAGTTTAATACCAAGTGCATCAATAAATGCTTCGGCATATCGTGCCATTTCATAAATAGATTCAGGTGTTTGTCCGCCAGAAGAAGAAATGCCTGCGTTGTTAAATAAAATCACTTCACGCTCTGCGGCCAATCCATCAGTTACCATGGGATCCCAATGATCCATAGTTCCAAGGAAGTGCATATTCATAAGTAAAGGAACAGTGCCTTGTTTGCCAAAACGGCGATATGCAAAACGGATACCGGCTGCGTCGATGTATTGTGTAGGCGCTGTTTGATGTGTGTAAGAACTTGTGTCCTTATTGATTGAATGTTCCATTTTAATTTTGTTTTATTGTTAAATGAATTATCTGATAATTCAAAATTCCATTTAATCCGGGAGGTGGTTTATAGTGTCTTCAAAGATGTTCGTATGAATTTCAAAGGTTGTTTTTGACCGGGTTAATGAATCAGGATAATCCGGCATTATGATGAGGATAATCGGTATAGCCCCGTTCGGTTCCTCCGTAAAATGTAGAGCGATCATAGGCATTTAGCGGCAAACTATTTTTTATCCGCAGCGGCAGATCTGGGTTTGCAATAAAATGCCTCCCGAAAGCAACCAGGTCTGCATGGCCATTTTCAATCATCCGTTCAGCGCCCGGCGCATCAAATCCACCTGTGGCTATAATAGTACCATGGTAAATTTTCCTTAGGAGCGCAGAAGCCACCGGAGGCAAATCGGCTGCTATTTCCTCACTGCCTTTGATACGGGGTTCCACGATATGCAGATAAGCCAGATTATAATCATCTAATTTTTCAGCCACAAACCCAAATGTCTTTTGTGGATTGCTATCCTTCATCCCGTTAAACTTACCATCAGGTGTCAGTCTCACTCCAACCTTGCCTTCGCCCATCACTGCCATAATAGCGCTGGTAACTTCCAATAACAAACGTGCCCTGTTTTCAATGCTGCCACCATAAATATCATTACGGTGATTGGAGCCATCCTGCAGGAATTCATCCAATAAATAACCACCTGCGCCCAGGATTTCTACACCATCGAAACCGGCAGTTACAGCCTTATGGGCGGCTTGTGCATAAGCGTCAATGATATCCGGAATTTCGCTTGTCCCCAATGCCCTTGGTTTTACAAATGGTTTTGGGCCAGATGGTGTAAATGCGATGCCTTCGGCCGGTATTGCAGAAGGTGCTACAGGAAGCGCATTGCCGGGTAAGTTATCGGGATGTGCCGTTCGGCCACCATGAAAAAGTTGCAGAAAAACATATCCGCCTTTTTCATGAATGGCTTCTGTAACCCGTTGCCAGCCCTTTATCTGTGCTTCCGTATAAATGCCGGGCGCATTAGGATAGGTGCTTCCATAAGGAGTAATCTCGGTCGACTCTGAAATAATTAAGCCGCCTTCCGAAGCTCTTTGGCGATAATATTCAACCATAAGATTACCTGGCACATCACCTTCTTCCGTCCTGAGCCTGGTAAGTGGTGCCATAACAACCCTGTGTGTAAGCGAAAGCGTGCCCAATTCCTTTGGGGAAAATAAATGGTTCATTCGATGCTTTGTTTAGAATTTAATGAGGTTTAATTGTCCCAAATGATACCGCATATGCAAGGTTCTGCCGACAAGCACATTTAATTTATTGCGGGATCGATCGAGTTTAAAATCTTCTGCTGTGACTTTGGTATGCCTTTCAAGCCATTGAACCGGCTGGGTTTCATTGAAATAACGACCTAATGCTTCATTAAGAGAAGTCCACTTTTTGCGCCATTCCGTGATGGATGGAAAATCGGTATATTCCCATTTAGTGCCTGTTGCAAAATATTGATCGAGCTCAGGGAAGAGACGTTCCTGAAAGCCTAACAATGGCAATAATCCATCATTGGTTGCGATGATGTGGCCTAAAAGATAAACGGCTTTATTCCTTTCAGGCGCAACCGAATTTTGATAATCGGTGTCGGATCTGTTAAAAAAGTCAGTAACTGCTTTTGTTTGCTGATTCCAGTTGTTGATGATTGTTTGAATGGCTAATGTTAATGCCTGTCCTTCGTTTGTTATTTCGGTTTTCATTTTTTATTTTTTTTTGATTAAGATTTGAAAACACAAAGGTCCCCAGAGGCTGCCGCCTCATTCATATTCAGGTCAAAGGGTTTTATATGATTTTCAAAGAAAGAGATCCATGAATGATTAAAATGCTCCTTTAAAGTTATGAGAGACTACAAAAAAAAATCTCACAAATAAACCATTTAGTCTATTTTTGCAAATCGGAAATAAAATAATGAAGAAGGCAGAACGTACAAGGCAGTTAATTATAGAACAGGCAGCTATCATTTTTAATGAAAAGGGAATTGCCGGAACTACCATCGACGATATATTGGTAGCCACTCAGGTAGCCAAAGGCTGCCTTTATGGTCATTTTGAAACGAAAGAACAATTAGCTTATGCATCCATAGATTTTTTGTTGGACAAACTTTGTAATAAAGCCGGGAGTTTCCTCAAGTCGGATAAAACATCGGTGAAGAAGCTAATCGCTTTCATTGACCTGTATAAAAATCCGCTGAATCCTTTTATACATGGAGGTTGCCCTTTATTGAACTTTGGTGTTGAATCGGATGATACGAATGAATTTGTACGGGAAAAAATAAAAAAAGTCATCGATCAAACACAGCTTTTATTGACCGGAATTATTAAAACCGGTATAAAAATAGGGGAGCTTTCTGATGATATGAATGCAAGAACTTTTCCCATAAAAATGATAGCACTGCTGGAGGGCGGCACCATGATGGCTAAAACATTGAAAGATAATAAACCTATGCAGGACATCCATCACATGCTGAAACAGGAAATTAATAATTATGTGCTTTAATTTTTGTAAGTTTTTTAAAAACTGACTAAAAGGTTTATTAATCTAAAATAGTATTATTTACCATTGACATTTAAAACCACAAACAATATGTCTACAGTTAAAGCATGGGCTGCACTTGAACCGGGAAGCCAACTACAACCATTCACTTATGAAATGGCACCGCTTCAGGCCGAAGAAGTAGAAATTGAAAATAGAACATTGTGGCATTTGCCATACCGATCTGGCATTTATTAAAAATGAATGGGGCAATATCCCTTTTCCATTAGTACCGGGGCATGAAATTACAGGGAAAATAGTTGCATTAGGTGAAGTAGCCAGGCAAAAAGGATTAAGCATCGGCCAAAAAGTAGGTGTTGGCTGGTTTATCGAAACCTGCATGCATTGCAACCCTTGCCTGGATGGCGACCACCACCTTTGCCAGGACAACAAACAAACTATATTTGGCCACCACGGCGGATTTGCAAACAGAATAAAAACAAGTTGGCTTTGGGCTATACCTTTACCCGAAAAATTGGATGCTTCTGAAGCAGGGCCACTTTTATGCGCAGGTATAACGGTATTTTCTCCAATGATGGAGTTTGGTTTAAGGCCAACAGATAAAGTAGCCGTTTTCGGTATTGGTGGTTTAGGGCATCTTTCCGTTCAGTTTGCGAATGCCTGGGGCTGCGAGGTCACTGCATTCTCCTCTACTGTATCCAAGCACGAACAAATTAAAAACATGGGCGCGGATTATATCGTTTCCAGCCGCAACACAACTGAATGGACGGCTCTTAAAGGTAAGTTCGATTTGATTATTATTACCGTAGCAGTTACTTTGGAATGGGACAAGATAATTGCTTTGTTATCGCCAAAGGGAAGGCTCCATTTTGTGGGTATCGTTTACGAACCTATTCCTGTTTCGGTGATCCCTTTATTGATCTCACAAAATTCCGTTTCCGCCTCACCGGGGGGAAGCAGAGGAACCATGCAACGCATGCTGGAATTCGCTGCCAGACATAATATCCGCGTTTATACCGAACATTTTCCTATGAGCAAAGTAAATGAAGCTATTGAAAAAATTGAAAGCGGAAAGGCAGCTTACAGGGTTGTACTAGATTCCGACTTTGAGTAAAACCATAATTTGATTTTTATTTTTGATAATTTAAAGTTGCCGGAAAAAGGATGGCCGGTCAATAAATACACTGTCTTAACAACAACCTTTTAAAATGTAGATATGTCAAGTTCAGCTGATACTAAAAGTATCGATTATCTCGAAGACATGAAGGATATATTGCCTTTCGATTGGCATGCTCCGAAGCAATGGTCCATAAAAGTGATAAGGCGTACGCCGGGGCGGTGCAAAGATTATATATCGCCCAACAGGCGCGGGTTTTACAAAATTTTGTATATCACAAAAGGCTATGGGGTTTTATCTATTGGCGTTAACAATTATTATGTAAACGAGCCGACTATCTTTTTTATCCATCCCAATGAAATTATTACATGGAAGAAAGTAGATACGGAATCGGACGGCTACATCGGGTTCTTTAAAAAAGCATTAGCAGATGAAAATCCGCATCTGAAATATATGCTGGATAAATACAAACTTTTTTCCGATACCCGAAAAAGCGTCATCCGTTTATCACCGGATAACGTTGCCGAAATTGATAAAATATTTTCGCAGATGTTTGAAATTGATATGGAGCATGGCGGTATGGCTGCTGAAGATACTATGTTGGCCCATTTGCAATTATTGATGTTGGCCAGTGTTAAGTCAACCGATATTCCGCAACCTGATACGATAACAGATGAGTTCAGACATGTTCATGAGTTCTTTCAACTGCTTGAAAAAGAGACATCCAATCTGAATTACACTGCTCCCATTCGCACAAAAACAGCGACTGAATTTGCCGAAAAGCTTTTTGTGCATCCCAACCATCTGAATGCATTGTTGAAAAAACATACCGGAAAGAATGTTAGCTCGCATATCAAAAGCAAATTGATAGAGGAAAGTAAGATACTACTTTCCCAAACAGATTGGTCATTACAGGACATTGGTTACAGTATCGGTTTTTCTGATCAACCAAATTTTAGTCAATTTTTTAAAAAGAATACAGGACTCACACCCGCAGAATTCAGAAAAGCCCGGGGCAATTAAACTTGTGCCCAAAAGTGCCGTCGGCGTCGTTGGCTGTTTAAGGAATCTTTGAAATTCATACAATCATCTTTGAATAAGCTATCGATTTAATTTGCAGGTAAACGGAGTTTTACTAAATGAAAAAAGGTAAAGTTTGGATGATTATCGGAGCAGCCGAAGGACTGGGTCCGGCCACGGTTCGTTATTTGCTTTCGAAGCAACAGACAATTATTGCAGTTTTGAAAGATACAGGGGAGACCCTGGAAATACCTGCAGATAATCCTGGGATTTTATACCTTGTTTATTTCGGGGAAAATAAGGATTCATCGTTCATATCCATGATAACAGGTATCGTGGCCATACATGGCAAAATAGACTTGCTCATTAATAACCTTGGCTATAGCCTTCTGGATAATATTAAAGCTGAAGGGCCTGACCAAGCCGAAAATATAATTGAAGCAGCAATAATTGAAAACGGTTCGTTGATTCGTGCTGTATTGTTATTCTTTAAAAAAGAGCCGGACGGCAGATTGATTAACCTGCCGCCAAGGTTTTGCGCTATGGAAGAAGTTGATCCAAAACGCAGGACTTTCATCGAATCTGTTAGGGAAAAATATTCGCAAGCATTGTCAAAAGATTTTAGCAACCTGAACATCGAAGTAAAATTCATTGAACCTAATGAACGATTTACTTTCTAATTAATTATCAGACTCTTAGATTTATTTGAATCTAAGGATCACGCTAAGAGAACTGTTCAAACATTTACTGCATTTTAAAGCTTATCGTAACTTCTCATCTGTGTCTCTGGACCTTAATTTATATCCTGAAACAATTTTTCAGTGTGCAATTCTCCTTGTATAATAAAAGATCCGTTAGGAAATAAAGAAATTAATACCGATGTGAATGTTCCCGGTTATCGATAGCCCCAAACAATGATGCGATTAGTAGTCAATGAAGATTATATTCAACATATCCTTTTCTTTTTGTTGACTTCGTAGCTGCCTCAAAAATATTACGTAGCAAATGACTTAATCGATTTCTTCTTTTTTGTGTTTCTTTTCCGTTTGCCATATAGAGATCGCTATCGATGCTGGTCAGCCGTTCACTCAATTCCCACAATTGCCGCTGGTATTTTTTTATGTAAGAATTGTACGATGATAGAATGGGGATGCCACTCAAAAAATATTCACCGGTTACAATTTCCACTTCTGGAGAACAGGCCATATAGACAATTGTTTCCGCAGCATCGTGTACCGGTTCATTGTCAAACTCTGTGAAAAGTCCCAGATAGAGATCCGTAGCCACTAACCCAGGATGAACCGCGTTAACCATTATAGACTGATTTTCCAACTTTGATGCCAGCTGGTAAGTAAATAGCAAGTTGCATAATTTCGAGCTACAGTACATATCTACCCCATCATATGTTTTTTCTCCCTGCAAATTGCAAATATCAAAGTGTCCCTGAAAATGTGCCTGTGAGCTAACATTAATGATCCTTGGTGCAGCTGCATTCTTCAACAAAGGCATAAGTAAGTGCGCTAGTAGAAAGGGGGCAAGATGGTTGACGGCAAACGTTTTTTCTATACTGTCTTCCGTAAGTTTTCTTTCACTGCTGTACAAAGCAGCATTATTGATTAGCACGTCCAGCTTAGTATAAGCGGTTTCAATTTCTACTACCATTTTTTGCACTTGTTGCTGCTTTTCAAAATCAGCAACAAACAAATCGAAAGAAGCCGAAGGCATATTCTTTTGCAGTTGCGAAATAACTGGCAAACCTTCTTCCGCAGTGCGTGCATGCAGCAATACGGTTGCCCCCAATCCAGCGAGTTCCACAGCAGTTTGTTTTCCGATGCCGGAGGTGGAACCGGTGATTGAAACAATTTTTCCTTTCATTGTATTCGCCTTTTCATTTAACTGATATACTAGCCCATTATTTTTTTATTTAGTTCACTTAATTTCTTTTTTATGATTGCTGGTGTGTGTTTTGTGTAACTGGCATAATCATTCAGCAGAATGCCTTTAACCTGGTGGAGATGTGAAATCACACCAAACACCATTGCGTCCGTCCGTTTGGTCCGAGTATCGAAGAAACGATGGTATTCCACGATAGAGAAATCGCCCGTTTTTATGAAGATTTTCTCCTGCACCCACAATAGGTCGTTACCGAACAACTGGAAATCATTATTAAAACCCCGTTCATGCATACCTGCAATCGCGTGTTTTTTCGACAAATATGGTAGCATATAAAATGTTTTTACATGATAATATTTGGCATACCTTAATCATCAGCATCTTCTTCATACATTGTTCCCTTTAATAATTACATTCATTGAAAATCAGCGGACAATAAAAGGCAATCCTAATGAAAATTCCAAACAGTAGTCTTCCAAAAGATGATTCGACCCCAAGAATAAAATACCCCTAACTTTTAAAGGCTGAATGTATATGCTATACGTAATTGGAGAAAATTAATATTGATCTTGTCATTATTGTGCTCCACATTAGTAGAACTCTCGTACTGCACCCCAGCATCAAGAAAGTGCTTTCTATTCACCGGCAATCGAATTCCTAATTGCGGTGCATAAATAAAAACAGTGCTGTTGTTATATTGTAGATTGGACTTGTTTAGTATAAAACCAGCACCTGCTATCCCGCAAAAAACTGTACGACAGCCTGGAACAACTACAGGCTGATCTTGACGAATGGATGCACTATTACAACCACGAGCGACCACATAGCGGAAGGTATTGTTACGGCAAGACGCCTATGCAAACATTTATTGAATCCTTACCTTTAGTGAAGCAAAAGATACTGCAGGGACTTCATACCGCAGCTTAAATATATCCCAACCCTATAAAACTAAAATCCTTGTTTGTCGGATTAAATAATAGCGATTACAAATAAATGAATCAAGCATAATGAATTTTTTGTCCTTCTCAACTACGAACTCTTACCGGACTGATGTATCACTAAAATACCTGTCTACTTCCTCCACAGGCACGTAAATTTTCCGACTTTTCTTGATGGCTTTTATCCTGCCAAATTTCACCAGTTCATCAAACTTGGTTCTCCGAATGCGTACCGCTGCCATAAACTCTATGGCGGTCATGAATTTGATTGCTGTTTGCCTGTTTCCTTTGAGGTCTTGTAACTGCTGCTGGATGTCACGCAAACTGGACTTTAATAAATTCAATTCCGCTTCTGGAATCATCACAAATACCGCTCCCTGCAAATTCATACCCTCATTTTTTAAAATTATAAAAAACATTACTCTTATTAACCTGTAAATATGAAAGATAATCAGATCAATTATTCACGCTTTCACAGGTGTCAAATTCAACAATTCTTCACAGGAGTTTTTTAAAACAGTCGATGTTTTAACTTCATGCTTTGCGTATCGCAAAGCAAAATAAATAGGTCAGGAATATTATCGCTACCAAAAGATAAACCGCCCATTTTTTTGCGTCTGATTCCATAAAAACGCGCAGATTGTTGGATGGCGGTTTCTGCATTAACATATCAATACTAAGTTTGATGTGCGCAAGCGTCCTTTCAATACCTTGTTGTATGGGCTTTAAATCGATTTGTGGCATTGCGGTTTGTTGGTTTTTTAAAGCCTCCTCAACACTCTCCATTTTGGCGTTTAATTGCTGGATGGCCATGGTTGCTTCGGCCTGGGAACGGTTCATTTCTTTCTGCTCCTCCAGCAGCTCTGTAAATACTGCTACTATCTGCTCATTATCCATAACACATATTTTAAGTTTAAATAATTATAAATGCAGGCGCCTCTTTTTATTCTTGCGCCTTCGTTGTTTCTTCAGCAGGTCCGGGTTAACGCCTTGTGCAAATTCATCGGATGTTTTAAAAGGATGTCGATAATTGGCAAGCCGGCTTTCTGTGCCTGCTTTTCTGGTTTATGGGGCAATGTTTGCAGGGATTGCTTTTCATCATTAAACCTGGGCTTTATTGCCTCCGGTTTCTGTTTATTTTTGAGCAACTGTTGCTGCGCCAAAATCTTTTCAATGGTGCCGAGTGAATAACCTACCTCGCTGCCCTTGGTATACACTTTTTGTTGATCGCGGAAGGCGATGCCCCGCATTTTGATAACCTCATATTTCAGGGCCTTCATTTTCTGCTCAAACTGCTCGTAGTTTTTGGAACCCGCCAGGCTCATTTTGATATCAGTTTTCAACTTTTCTTTTCGGTCGTCAAGGCGTTGGTATTGCCTCAATTCTTTTGGTAAAAATGCATTCGGACTTTGCACTTGTTTCAGTTCGTGTTTTAGTTCCTGTTTCCGGCACAACCTGGCTATTTTCTGGTAATTGTTGCTATCGCTTACCGTCTTCCCATCATAGCCAACCCGGTTGGCTACGATATGTATATGCGGGTGTTCGGTGTCTTTGTGAAAAACGGCTACATACTGGTTGTTTTCAAAACCTAAATCATGCGCGCAATCCTGGGCCATTTCGGCAAGTTTATGCATCGGTAAACTTTCTCCTTTTCCCAGGCTTAATGTGATATGCAAAACCGGCTTTGCCAGCTTGGGGTTAAGCTGCCTTACTTCGTTGAATTGCTGGATCAATTCCTTATCATTTCCAAAGCACTGGTTATATAAAATAACCTCGGCCCGATCCTTCATCACCAGTTCATTTTTCTTTTCATCAGCAATCTTGTCGTGGAGGCAATATTGCAGGCATCCACGGAACGATTTCCCGGTAACAATTTTTCCAATCATAGCAGCCACTTTTTAATGTCTATAGCCAGTTGTTTTACCTCTGCTGACAGCACATTTAAATCGGCTCTTTCCAGTGCGTTCAGAACATCCATCCGGTTTCTTTTTTTGGCTACCTGGTTCAGGTTGGCAGCAAGGTGATTAAGCGTGCCGGTAAAGAATAAAACTTCTTTTGGAAGGGCTTTCATTTTGCTGACAGCTTGTCCTTTTAGACCGGCTTCGCGCAGGAATTCTGATAGAGATAAACCGACGGCTTTTGCCTTCTGCCGGAGCACCGTCTTTTCAACCAGCGAGCATTTAACGCCTATGAAAGCATCCTGCTTTATATTTTTCTTTGGCCGGCCACCTTTGTTTCTAACCGCCTGCTTTTTTACTTCACTCATCACTTTTCATTTTCACGTTGTTACAATATCACCTGCAGAATCCCGCGCAGCGGGATGAGAGAACCAGGGTTTCGGTTTTACCGAAACATAGCTGGCACCTGAAATTCAAAGTCGCATTCCTCTACGTTGGCTTTGCTTAATTTGTAGTCCCTCCAATTTTACCAGCCATTCGTTCAAATCTTTATAATTCTTATAGATTTGGCTTTGGTCTTTGTATTTAGCTGACCATTGCGAGGCTAATGCCATCGTCTCCATTCCACTCCTATCCCGATCAAGCAATAAATGAATGCTGCGGTATTGTTCCATTGTTTGCCTTTGGTTTTCAAAAAAAGAAAGCGAGTTGAGAATCAAAAAATCAGACTGCATTCCTGTCAGTCCGGGGAGATGTTGCGGTGAGGTCTTTTGCAACGTTTGAAAAGAAAGAAAATCGAAAAATCCTTCGAAAACGGCAACATTATTTGACCCAACAATCTTGAATAAAACCGGTTCTTTTGGAGCGCTGCTTCCTTTAAAATGTTGACTCCGTAATTCATATCCCCCTGACTCATTTTTAAATCCAATAGCCAGTTGCTTTTTGTTATACAATTCAAAGCAAACCTCGCTGCAAAATTTGTTGGCAATGTCAAGCAGAATTTTCCGTTGTTCCAGGTATTCCAACAGGCCCTGATTGGTAATTTTTTTGCTGCTGATGACCTGAATTTTCCCGATTGGTTCCGGAGATTGTTTCTGTTCTTGAATAAAAGGCTGGCGAAAAGAAAATGGATTGGCTTGATGGTGCTGCAACCTATCCAGCAATTCTTTCACGGAAGCATTATGGTACAGAATACCAAAATCTACCAGGTTGCCACCTTTGCCGGTGCCATGATCATACCAGCGGTTTAGTTTGCGGTTCACCTTGAAAGAAGCCGTTCTTTCCTGCCTGAGCGGCGACAGGTACCAATAGTCATTGCCGCGTATTTTTTGCGGGTGGTAACCAAGGCTTGAAAGATAATCCACCAGGTCAATCTGCTTTGCCTGCCTGCAAAGTATTGGTTCCGTTTTCATGGCCGGTCGTTTAAAAGGTTGACCTTGCTGGCGCTGATAAGTTCCTCCACATCGTTCCAGTGGAAATACCGACGGGATTGAATTTTTACGGATTTGATTTTACCATGCTTCAGCCAGTCGTAGAGCGTGGGTTTGGAGACCTTCAAGATGTCACACACTTCAGTGGCTTTCAGAAGTGGCCTATCGATGTGGTTATCAACCGGTGGAAGCCTCTTCCCTTCCGCCACCACTTCCGTCACAATTGTTCTTAGCTGTTCCCAAAAAGCATTGGGTTCCATAGGAACCAGCATCTGCACGTTGTTCATACTTACAAGTTTTAGGCTTGCAATATGGCAAAGGCATCAAGGAAAATCCAGTTAAGTATAGATAAAGTAGTAAAAAAGGTTCGGGAGTTGGTTGTTTTGGATAAATAAACCTGTACCCCAGCCTGTACCAGGCTTATTGCAGTATTTTATTTTGTAGTTTTTCTAGTATGTGAATAGCCCTGGTTTCGGAAAGTTGCCGGAAATGCTCCTTCGCTGTTTCAAAATCATCGAGGATCTCCGTCCTTTTTCGGATGCTTTTGCGGTTCCAGTCTCCTTGTAAAATAAGTTGGAGCGCCGGGCTGATGCTTTTTACAGACACGCCGTATTGCTTGGCCAGTAATTGTGCGCTGGCCGTATTAATTAGAGGCCTTTCCAGACCCGCCATTTCCATTAATATGTGCTGGATGAGCATCAGGCTTACAACCGAATATTGCTGCTTCTTGCATTCCTGGATGCCTTCGAATTGACTTCTTTTATTGGCCTCCACATAAGTGTCCAGATAAGGTAGAAATTCAATGTGGTAAAACGGCAAGTATAGGCTAAAAAATAAGGCGAAGAATAACAGCAATCCACCAAACGCTAATCCGCTTACTAAAATAGCTATCGGTAGTTTGCTAAATAGCAATACGAGTATGCTGCCAGGAACAAGCAATTTGAAGTAATTCTGTAGAATAACATCAAACCAATAATTGGCAACTATTTTCCGTCGGGTGCTTTGAATACTCCAGCCGGGAAATGCGGCAACGAAACGCTCATGTTGTTTTTGGAATTGGTCCTGCAATGAGGGTTGGGAGAATTGCAGTTCGGGCAATAGATTGCTGAATTTCATAACGCACAATTTTCAATTTCACGATTTTTCAAGTACAATTCCTAAGTTACAACATTTTTTAAAACTGGTAAACTGAATTAAATACGGTCAATGCCATTTCGTCCCATTGTTTATTATGCAATGGCTGCATCCTGTGCAAAAAAAAATATAACTGCGCCAACCTGCGTAGAAATCCCGGGCCTTCGCTCCCACCAGGTAGACTTTCCCTTTTTTCAGCATCCTCGAAAGGTTTAAGATGAGCTGCGACGGCCGGATATGTAATTATTAAATGAAGAGCAAAGGAAACAGGAAAAAGTTTTATTCATGGAGATGGTTAAATTGTGACAGTATTGATGTTATATTCTTGCTTTTATTTTCGAAAGGGTAACTTCAGCGATGTCCAGGTAGGTAGCAATATATTTCGTAGGTACCCGCAGGGCCAATTCCGGATGGAAATCAAGCAACCATTGATACCGTTCTTTTGCACTTTGCATTCGGATCGCAAACAATTGTTGTGCCCAAAGCCGGTGGTATTGCTGAGTTAGGATCCGGCCGGTGAAATTGAAATCCGGGAATGCCTGATAAATGGTCTGCAATTCCTGATAACTGATGTACCATAATTCAGTTGCCTCCAGTGCTTGCAAGTATTCATAACCGGCAGTCTGAGTGTAAAAACTTTCAATTGATATTGCGATATCCCCTTCTTTCATAAACCAACAACTTATTTCCCTGCCATCGTCTTTGAGATAATAGCAGCGTAACATCCCCTTATTGATAAAATAAATATTCCGGCAGACTTCACCTGCATGTAAAAGGTAGGCCCGTTTCGACAGTTTTTTTTGTCGTAAAATTTTTTCAAGGTGTTCACGGAGCTGCGAAGAAACCGGTTGAACTGCGTCTAGTAACTGAAACACTTGTTCCATGCACGTATTTATATAGCAATAAAATTATAAGCTACAAGGAATCCATTGTCGACTAAGACTTATCCTTTCCCGGAAATCTTTCTATAGAAAAACACTTAATTCAAAATTTTAATAAATGAATTAACTTTAAGTATACGTCCACTTAAACCGTATTTTAGTTACCCAATATTCGACTTGATTTCAGCATAGCCAACCAGCAGGATATTGTACGCAACGATTAATGGCGACCATTTACAATAGGTTATGGTGCCGGGCACCTAAAAAATGCTCGTAACTTTAACAGGACTATATAGCAGGAAGAAGCTGTTGATCAAATTATGGCTATTTTTAGGACAAAAAAGTAAGCAGTATTATAAAATCATAAAAATAGCAGCGGGATCGAGCGCATTATTTTTCGCAGGAAGACTAATCCTTCTTTCCGGTGTTCTCTGATAACCCTTGGTGATATATTTAATGCTGTAGCAACTTCTTTTACTGATTTGCCTTCGTGATAGAGTAATTTAATCACCCGCTTCCTTTGCGCAGGTAATTTCTCGATGGCAGCATGCACTTCCCTTAACACCTCTGCCTTTACCAATGCTTCCCAGGCCAGGATTTCATGAATTTCCATCATTGGCCCAGCCTTCTGTTCTGTTGCCTTTCTTTTGTTCTCTGCCTTTACCCAATCCAGGCTTAAGTTCCGAGCAACCCGGTACAAATAAGCTTTCACTTCGTTCACTTTTTCCCTTCTTTCCCATACTCGCACAAACGCCTCCCCAGCAATATCCTCTGAGGCAAATCGATCACCAGTGATTTGCATGCTGTAAAAAGATACGGCAGAAAAGTATTGATGGAAAATTTGGTCAAACTCAGCCTCTTCACCCCGACGACAAGCCTTAGGCAGTTCACGAATATTATGCAGTAAATATTTTTGCATTTATATATATGGATTTAGTCTACTCCGGAAGCTATGCGCTCTAGTCAATCAAGATGGGAAAATAGAAGCGAACCTCGCTTATCGTTACTGAGGTCGTGGCTAACCTATTCACTAACAAGGGAGACCACGCATTGATCATCATTATTTATTGTGAACTCTTGCTTATCATCTCGTGACTTTGAAATTTCTATGTTCCAATAGCGACTCTAAGAGCGAAAGCTTCAAATAATTTTATTGAAGAATCGCAAATTTTGTTCTGACCGCCTATAAAGTGGTCATAAAGCAAGATAAGCAAAAAAATATTAAGTGGTATTATATTACCACAATAAATTATAGCGAATCATCCACATTCGGGCTATACCTAAAGGGATGAAAGACAAAGCCTATAAAGAAGTCAGGACAAAGATTGGCCAACATTTTATGAAGTTCAGAAAGCAAAAAAAACTGAGTCTTCGTAAAATAGAGGCATTAACAGGAATTGATTATAGTTGGATAGGTAAATTTGAAAAAGGCCAGGTAAATTTTGAAATAGATACGCTCTTAAAACTATGCTCGGGCCTTAAAATGCATTTGAAAGATTTAATGGATTTTTCGCATTCCTTTGTTGATGAATAATAGCTGATAATATTAACCAATTATTGAGAGGGTAAAATGGGGTAGGCAATGCGTTCCTTCTCCTTCGGATTTTTATTCATGACACCAAAAACCTTAGTTGCGGGAGATAAGTTGTAAGAAATGCTTGAAATTGTTTATCCCGCTCATGGTTTCCCGCACCGTTGACGACTGACCTTGTACCAACATGCAGACAGAGTAAAGTAGGGATTTCGAACTATTGACAACGCAGTCAAAAATTGGATTATTTTCATGCAATTACCTGGTTAACAAAACCGATCCCCGGTACGTTTGTTTTTTACCATCAGACATCGATACTTTGATGATATAAACATAGATTCCACCTGGTGCAGGCTACCCTTTATACGTTCCATTCCAACCACCACCGTTATTGTCTGGTGTTTTATTTTTAACACTGAACACCATTTGCCCCCAGCGATTATAGATAGCGAATTCATTAATAGTACTACCAGCTTCACCACCTATGATATTGAACACGTCATTTTTCCCATCACCATTGGGCGTAAATGCGTTTGGTATTTTCAATGGTGAATAGACTTTAACCAATATTTTGCCTGATGCTTCACACCCATCAATCGACATTACTTTTAAGGCATATTCGATATTCCTGGGAGGACTAACAACCGGATTGCTGATGGTACTGTCAGACAAATAATTTCCAGGCGTCCATAAATAGGATTGAATAGTGCCACTTATTACAGGACTTAACATGAGGCTCTGACCAACTGAAACAGAAAAGACCTGGTCTTTAGCGATCTCCGGGATACTATAAACTGTCATAACGATTTTGTTAGAAGTACTCTCCTGGCAACTATTGTCAAATGACACCTCGCAACTAACCGAATCTCCGTTCTTAAGTATCATCGAACTAAAATCCGGGCTGTTCGACCCAACATTTGTGCCGTTCAACTTCCACTGGTAGGCAGGTGTTGTACCGCTGTTTATTATTTCGGCTGTAAACCAAACAGGGTCACCAAAACAAATCTTATCATTGTTTGCCGCTATCGTCACTATGGGGGATACATTTCCCTTTACAGTCATCTTCAATAAATTAGAAGTTGCTGTACTATTTGTTGCGCAGACTGCATTGCTGGTAAGGATACAACTAACTACATCCCCATCTGCTAAATGGGCACTTTCAAAGGTGGGCATGTTGGTGCCGGTATTGTTTCCGTTAATTTTCCATTGATAAGAAGGGTTGGTTCCCTCATCAACTGGCTGGGCTGTAAATGTTATCTGCGTGCAGGGATTTATATTGACATCGGGGTTTGAAATGGAGATGGCAGGGCTGGCAATGGCGTTAATGTTTTGTGGGGTTTGATGTTACGCTACATCCGTTACTTTGATAAGACCATAACAAAGCGTCCAATTTGCGCTGGATGACACCCTCTGAAAATTATGCCCACTAGCAACTACGTTTTTTTTCGATCATAAGGCAAAAGCTGCTGCACACTACACCAAATTTTTTCCACGCAAATACTTAAATTATTTTTTACATCGTTGCCCCAAAACCTTAATACTGTAAACCCCATTGACGCTAATTTTTCATTGTTTTCCTTGTCCCGTTGCATATTGCGTTCGATCTTGGGTATCCAAAACCCGCGATTTGTCTTTAGCTTTCGTTTTTTTTCTACCCAATTGTAACCATGCCAGAACTCCCCATCTACAAATATCACTACTTTGTACTTGCGCATAACTATATCCGGGTTGCCGGGCAGCGAGCGTATGTTAATGCGGTAGCGCAGCCCTGACGCCCACAATGCCATCCGCAGCGTCTGCTCTGGTTTGGTATTGGTGCCCTTGATTTTGCCCATCAACGCCGACCTTTCCGGTGTTGTAGAAAAGCCATGCTCCTTTTTGAATCTCGGTACTCTTATTTTATCCATCTGCGTTCCATATATTTGTCCATGGCCGATCCAAATTTAAACCAGGAAATACTTATCCGGGCAAAGGATTTTTTCAGGGACAATATCGTCAATTCCCACATCATCGGTGGGCTGGAAAGGGCTTCGAAACTAGAGGAGTATAATATCCATCCTTTCTTATTTAAATACCTGGCCAACTTTCTTGAAGGGGACGCATCCCCGCGGAGCATCGCAAAAGCACTGATCTACCCGCGAATATTGGGCACATCGATCACTACTATTTTTGGGATGAGGGCACAGCAAATGATCAATGAACTGTTTGAGGGGCTTGGATCCACGACGCCAGGTATCGACATCGAATTCATTGACAAGTTGGACGGCCGGAAAAAGTACTGCCAGTTAAAATCCGGCCCCAACAACATAAATAAAGGAGATGTCAAAACAATCCTTGACCATTTCAGGGACGCAAGAAACCTGGCCAGGACCAACAATGTTGGCCTTGGCGCAAACGATCTTGTACTAGGCGTGATCTATGGGGAACACATTGAACTGAGTGGGCATTACCTTGTCGTCGAAAAGGACTACCCTGTTTTTACAGGAAAAGAATTTTGGCACCGGTTGACCGGCCAGCCGGACTTTTATTTTAAGCTCATAGAAGCAATTGGCGAAGTTGTTTTGGAAGTCGATGGGCGTGAGCGTTTGGAAGCTGCCATTACAGCCTTGGCCGCGGAAATATCCGCCCGCTCGCTTTGAGTTTTCTTGTATTTTTCCAGGAATTCAACTATAGAGTTTCCTATCGCCTTGCTTAAATTTACCGGCACCGCATTGCCGATCTGTTTGTACTGTTCTGTCATAGAACCAGCAAATGCCCAATCGTCTGGAAAGGTTTGTATCCTGGCATATTCTCTTACCGTAAATGGCCTGGTCTCATCCGGGTGACACCTTTCGGTCTGCTTCTGTGCAGGGCTACAGGTAAGTGTCAATGAAGGTTCCGTCCAGCTTATGCGCCTTGCCATGCCAGTTTTGCCACCTCCTAAATAAAAACTTTCCAGCATATACTCCTTTTGGATCTTCAACGGCAGATCGCGCCAATACCCGCCTGGTGGCACAAGGTCCAAAATCTCTTTTTTCCTGCTGGGGTATTTTGCCCCTTCTGATTTTGGCACATTGGTGGGGTATAGCCTTCCTTTTTTCAAGGCGTCCGTTAGCGTAAAAATCTCATTCAGGTTCGGGGAAGGGTAATAAAATTGCACGTCTATATCTTTCCTCACCCCTACAATAACAAGGCGTTCCCGTTTCTGTGGCGTGTTATAATAAATGGCCTTTAATATTTGTGGCTCTGCGACCCTGTAACCAATTTCGTCGAGTATCGATATCATGCCTTGCAATGTCTTTCCCTTTTCATGGCTCAACAGCCCCCTAACGTTCTCCCCGATGCAGATGGCGGGCATTGTCTCTTTGACTATCCTAGCGAACTCATAAAACAATGTACCGCGTGCATCCTGGAACCCCAATTTCTTTCCGGCATAGCTAAATGCCTGGCAGGGAAAACCGCCGGTCACCACATCTACCTTGCCTTTTAACCATGGGAAAGAAACATTTTTGACATCTCCTTCGATCACTTTCCAATTGGGACGGTTCCTTCTCAGCGTCTCTGCCGCCGAATGATTGATCTCATTAAGGGCTATACATTTAAGGCCAGCGGCCTCCAGGCCCAATGCAAGCCCGCCCGCACCTGCGAACAATTCGATTACCGTATGTACCGACCCGTCCTGGACTTTTCCCATAGTATTAGTTTTTATTTGACCCTGTGGTCTTAGTTTTCTTATCAAGGGTGACCTTCAAAATATTGACATTGCTTTCAGCATATTCTTTCAGCCATTTAGGCAGCTTATTATGCAAGTATAATTGCACCAGGTAGCCATCGGATAGTTCCGATACTGGTGTACCTTTGTATTTTCCGAACGGCATTATTAATTTCCTTTCCATCCCAGTCCTTTTTCAACCTTTAATGTGGGGAACAAATTTACTAAATAGATTAGTTAAATCAATACTAATTTTTTGAGTTTTTATGGCATTTACAATGTATAATGAACCATAAGTATCAATGTAAATGTGTAGATCAAAGATAGGGCCGGGCTGAATATTTGGCTTTTTATCATTTTGCTGAAAAGCCCTTGTTTTCTTCACACTTGTGGATATTTTATTTCAGGTATTCGATAACTTATCTTATAGGGTGGTTTGGGTATAAGAGAAAAAAATAGTTTATTTTTTGGACATTAAATAACCCTCACTTTGATTACCAATAGTTTTGACGGGGCATGCTCAGCTATAACCAAATCAATCTGCCAACTCTTTACTCTTAAGCCGGGCACAAAATATGTTGTCAGGCCTGTAGGGTCATCTGTTTTGCTTGGGCACAATGAAATTTTTTATTGTGTCACCAACGCGCACATACTTGACCATATCAATTTCAATAAAATATTCGCCATGATTGGCAATGGCAACAATTGCTCAATAGGTGGTGAATTGCGCTCCACTGCCCCGCCTGATAAAGGGGACAGGAAAGACGACATTTACGATATCACTATTGTTAAGCTGGATGAACAAACTGTTACTACCCTCAAAAGCGCCGGTTATGTATTCTTGCACATTGATGATATACATTCGGCGTACCAAGCGGGGCCTTTCAATAAATTGTTGTTTTTGGGCTATCCCATTTCAAAAACAAAATTCGACTATCCCGGCAATAAGATCATCCTCTCGCCCATCAAGTTCCTTGGGAACCCTATAACAAAGGAGTACCGCAGCCTCCCTTTCAACCTGGCCACACACATTATGGTCAAATACGAAAGAAAAAATTTAATGGATGAAAACAGCAATTTTATAACGGGCCCTGTACCAAGGGGATTGAGTGGTAGCGGGATTTGGGAGATCGGATATAGCGGGGATAAATGCATTGTCCAACTTGTAGGTATCCTGACCGAGTATAATGATAACCGTTCAATATTAATTGGGACTAAAATAGGTTTAGTGATAGGCGCCATCAAAGGGCTTTTCGATCCTTCAATACCAGGCGGCCTACAAATGACTATCACTGAATTGGACAATGATTAAACTGATAGTGGGCATCGCAAAAACCCATCATTTTTTTTTGAACTTAAACTGTTTTGACAACTTAATTTCCTTCACCAAATCCCGGTAACCTTTATTAATCAAATCTTTTGTATCAAGCCTGTCGATACAGGATTGTAACGACTTCACAAGACCCTCATAAAAATCGGGGTAACCGGAAACCCTGTGCCAAAAGTCTTTTCCGACAATTACTGGGTGGCTTTTATCGATCAACTTATAATGCATGCTGAGATCCTGTTGCTCCCCATAAATAACCCCCACTATAAAATCATTATTGCTAATACCTTTCATTGTATGGTTTGTCCTCCCCAGCGCGATTGACCCTTTGATTTTATTTATCAGCGGCTGGACATCTTCAGCATTAATGGTATTAGGCCCGGCTTTGAGTTGGCAGTATTTTTTCCTGTTATCTAATTTATCCCTGAACTGAATATCCATGCCCTTAGTATCGGATCCCTTTGCCATTTTCAACTCCACAAGCATTTTCTGGATATGGTACCCAAAACTAGTATTAATTGATGTCCCCAAAACCCGTGGATAATACAGTGCCTGGGCTACCCCTTCTGGTGAGTAATTGTTCTTAAGTACTTTTGACAGGTATTTTACGATGATTGGGTTAATTGTATAAGAACTGAGGGAAGAATGAACGCTAAGTGACGCATCGATATGATTTTTAAAAATCTTAATATCAAAGTAGGTTACAATTTCTTTAATCAGTTCTAATTTTTTCTTGTTGTCTTTTGCTGGTATTTTTTTCATAATCCTTTATCGATTGTTTAAATCCTTATGCCATTTTAAATCAGCATATATGCATTGTTACAAAAAATGAATACTAATCAATGTGGCATGTCTATCGCCATTGGCCGGCCCTTCTATAAAAGCATTAACTAATGCGTCAGTCGTTCAAAATCCATGTTTCAAAATCACTACCTAGGAAAAAGAACTTCTTTTCACAGAGGCCTGCCAGCTTTTTATTAGCAGTAGCAAAGAAAATTTGCCTGTCATTAATAAGCATTTCCCTCAGATAATCCAGAAAAGAAAGAACATTTAGATCGCCCACATAAGTTATAGGATCATCCATCAAAATAAGGTTCGGGCCTTTATTCAGCTTTTTGTTTAACGCTAGGAAAAAAGACAATGCCAGCGCACTACGCTGCCCTGCGCTTATTTTATTGAGTGAAACAGGCTCATTTTCCCCATTTCCTTTCAACTTTACATTATTCTCTTTATAGTCAAAAATGATTTTAATGAATTCTTTCTGACTATGTATTGATTGAAATATCCCCTGGATGTCGCTTTCGTTTTCGTTTAAAAAATCCTGCAACACTTTCATCTCTGCGTCCCTCTCAAGAATATTGGCCAACAAACCGATGGCCTTTGCCAACCGATTTATAATGGTGACATTGAAAACATAACATAATGGATCTAACAGCAGGCCACCCCCTTTCTCAAGTGCTGATTCATCGAAATATAATATCACATTTGAAGATGCACATTTTTCTTTCAATGCAAGCAGTTCCTGCGGAGTAATCGATGCGCAGCCCAGCGCCCAAAGCTTGCGCATTGAAGGCCATTTTTCGATGTATGACATTATCGAATGTATGACCAACCATGGGCAAGAATATTCAGGTGTTACTGCCAACGACACTTGCTGTTCTTTGGCGACGCAGAGGAATTTGGGAAATAAATCTGCTTGATCATCGAGGTTCCCAAATTTATTTTCTGTCACATTAAATATCCCCTCGTGCTGAAGGAGCATTGAAGTATATAAATTAGTGTCTTTAGTCAGTACTTCCAAATCAATCAGCAGGTCATTCCGGACAATATCGAAAAACTTGAAAATCATTTACTCTTAGGTTTAGGGGTTATTACGAATAGGAACATAAATATATTTATATTTTATGTAATTAAACCCTGCAAAACCAATTGGAATATTAACTTTAATAGTACAAATAAGGCTATTTTGCCTATTTTAATTTTTCTTCGCAGACATCGCCAGTTGGCGGTCTATACGCCTCAAATGTGTTGCCTTTACGTAATAGGACATTTATCGGCTGTTATCTTATTTTATTAATGGAAAATTTTCTACTAAATAAATCACCCATAAAAATAAGATTTCAAGCAGTTGGTATTTTATCAGAAACAATCACCATATTTGATGACTATATTTTACTATACAAACCCACAACCCCTCAACCAGATGATTGCTATAAATGAATTAGTTAAGAGCAACAATATCCTAACGGATATCGTCAATGCGCAGGCTTTTTATTTTGAGAAAGGCCAGCATGTTTTGCAGCAATGGCTGGACCTGGAAGTAAAAGAGGATTTAAAAAATGAACTGCTCCGCCTGTCCGCCGACTATAGGGCGCTTCAATCATTGGCCGGGGCAAACCATTATATCCACCAGTGCATGGAATTATTATACAGCATCATTTCTTATTGCGATGACAAAGCAAAGGATAAGCACCTATATAACCAATATGAAGATAAAAGGACAATAGCAATGGCATTTGTCAGGATGAATACCTGGGTAGACAAGCTAATAAAGTTCAAATTCGACAGAAATGCCGTAGAAAGGGGTTCCCCTAAAAACGCAATGGAATACCTGCTTTCCCCGCAAAATAATGCAACAATACTCAGCGAAAACCATCGAAAGGAAGTTGCCCAAAACTTACTTAAAAAAGAATACCGGCCAGGGACATTCGTCGACGATATTCAGATATTTTTTTCCCCATATCAATTATTAACAACCCACCCGGATAATTATACCCTCCTACTATCTAAAATACTATACTGCATTGAAATGGATTGGAAAGATGGCGTGATAGGGTTGATGGCCTCGGATAATACCGGGTGGCAAGACGGGTATATGGAGCAATTACGGGGGTACGGGGCCGGCGTTGTCTGGAACAGCAAGAGGCCTTCGGGTACAAAGGACACGATTGATTTCTTGCGTAATATTATAGAAGAGGGCAATACTTTTTACTATTACTACAGCGCTGGCGGCGTGGTCAACTATCGGGCAACAGTGATCGATTTTGCTGAAAATGATGAACAGCTCGTGGAAAAGAAATGGCCGGCGAAATATCCCGTATTTGCGTACGAAGAAAACATGGCAAGTTATAAAGACGAAACAAAGACCGCAAAAATTGTTTTTTTAATCAAAAGCCTCGAGAAGTTGGTGCCGGTAGCCCTGAACGATTTCAAATTTTATAAGGGTTATGAGCCCCCCAGGCAGGACAACCTTTCCCCAGTAAAAGCTGAACCAGCAAACATTTATATTCAAACCCCGTTTTTTTCTAATCCAGTCATTGCACCAGAAACAAAAAAAACAATTATGGACCGTTCAAGCCATCCACTTAACCTTTTAATGTTCGGGCCGCCGGGCACCGGAAAGACATACAATAGCATCAACAAAGCCGTGGCAATTATCAGTACAGGTACAATGCTAAGAACTAGAAAAGAAATTAAATCATTGTATGACCAGCTAGCAATGAAAAATAAAATCTTCTTTACAACTTTTCACCAAAGTATGAGTTATGAAGATTTTATAGAAGGTATAAAACCAATCCTGTCGGATCCCGATACGCAAAAAGTCAACTACAGGATTGAAGACGGCATTTTCAAACGCGCCTGTGCCGTGGCCGGCTATGAGAGTTACAAACTGTTTGTTGAGAACGAAAAAAAGGACAGCGCCTATTCCTTCGATGACATGTACGAAAGTTTTTTAGCATCAATACAAAAGCAACTTGATGCCCAACAACCACCGGTGTACAAAGCGCTAAATAACAGGGCCGTTACTATCAAAGAAATTAATAGCCAGGACTCAATCATTATACGTTCAAAAAGAAATTCGGAGAAGAAATCCGCACGGCTTACAAAAGAAAATATAAAAAAATTATATGATCGTTTTGAAAGTATTGATGAAATCACAGATATTGCCCAGGTAGAAGATATTATCCAGGTTACTGGTAAGTTCCAACAGTTCTACGCCATTTTTTCTGCGTTAAAAGAGTTTGAAAAGGATTATGAACCGGGCGAAGACAGCAGCGCAGAAGATGAAGAGGACAAGGATATAGAGGACAAAGTGGACGAATTTAATGAAGGTGCATACAAGCAGGCAATCCTACAATACGGCAGAAAGGCCGCGCCGGTTGTTTTAATTATTGATGAGATCAACCGGGGAAACGTTTCCCAGGTCTTTGGTGAACTTATAACCCTTATTGAAGGTGATAAAAGGTTGGGCGGGGATGAATCCCTTGAGGTTATTTTGCCCTACAGTAAAAAGCTGTTTAGCGTGCCCCCGAACCTATATATTATTGGCACTATGAATACTGCGGACAGAAGTGTTGAAGGCCTTGACACGGCCCTAAGAAGAAGGTTTGTATTTGAAGAAATACCGCCGCAGGAGGATTTAATATTTAATAAATTGACGGAGGCCTATGTTACAAAATTTAAGGAGATGTGGGCCAATGATTATGAAGATCCGCAATGGCTGGCTTACGAAGGCCCGTTCCTTACTCTAATAACAGACCAGTATGCATACAAAAAAATAAACCGTGACGATCTAAAATCAAATATCCAGCAAGATGAAAATAACGGCGGCTATGAGAATGCCAAACAATTATTTATAACATCAAACATTCAATTTTACCCTTGTGAAATAATGCGCGTTATCAATAGAAGGCTTGAAAAATTGCTGGACAAGGATCATAAGATTGGCCATAGTTATTTTATGGATATAAACAGTTTCGAAGAGCTTAAACCAATTTTTTTTACTAAAATTATCCCCCTGCTCCAGGAATATTTTTTTGGTGACTTCGGCAAGATTGGACTGGTTATTGGTAAAGGTTTTTTTGAGGAAGTTGAGAATACAGATGAAAATATCTTTGCGGAATTTGAGCATTATGATGGCGGGGACTATATAGAAAAGACAGTATTTACAATAAGAAAACCCGGGACGATGAATGATCAAGATTTCGGCAACGCCATCCAATTGTTATTAAAAAAATAAAATGGCACAACCTCGTAAATATTTGCGGGTCTTCGAACATCAATCGATTAAACTCGGGCAGTTTGTAGATGGACATGTTTTCGAACAGAAAGACCTGGCCGCATTTGAAAAATTCCATGGGGACGGAAGTATACCTTATTTCACACTTATACGTGACGGCATCCGTTTTAATGAATATGTTGGTGTGATACAAGCCGGCAATACAGTAATAGAAGTATTGCCAAAAGCCGACAATACCCCAGGTGGCACTAATGTAAAAAATAAATGGAGGGGCATCCTGTTAGCGATGCTTCGGGCAGCAGGGATTTATGACATCCATGCGCCCAGCAACAGCCATTTGAAAATGGCAACCAATTCGATCCTTGATCTATATTTTGAATTATTCACTAATGAAATTGCGTATTTACTCCACACCGGGCTTATTAAAAAATACCGGATAAAAGAAAGCAATGCAGCGACTTTAAAAGGGCGTTTACTTTTCAATAAACATATCCAGCACAACAGCTCGCACCAGGAGCGGTTTTATGTATCGCACACAACGTATGACCAACGGCACCATTTGCACGGCATCCTATACAAAACTATCAGGCTTTTACAACAGTTAAATACCAACCTGGCATTGGGCAGCCGGATCGGTACGCTTTTATTGGATTTCCCGGAAATGCCAGATCTTAAAGTGTCAGATAATACTTTCAGCAGGATAAGCTACAACCGCAAAACACAGCCTTACAAAAAAGCTATAGAAATCAGCAGGATGTTGCTCTTGCATTATCACCCTGACGTATCGAAAGGCGGTGACAATATACTTGCACTGATGTTTGACATGAACGTGCTTTGGGAAAAATTTGTCCTTGCGAGCCTGCAGGAACTTAAAAATAAAGGGATAACGGTTACTGCCCAGTCAAACAGGTTTTTCTGGAAACCTGCGACAGGTAAAAGGACAAAAATAATCCCTGATATCGTCATCAATAAAAATGGCCCTGACTGTGCTGTCCTTGACACTAAATGGAAAAATTTGAATGGCTATAATCCGTCACCGGATGATTTACGGCAGATGTATGTTTACCACGAATATTATAATGCAAAACGGGTCGCTCTTGTTTACCCTGCTTCATCTTCTGGCATCCGAAAAGGTACTTTTCTGCCGATTTCATCTGGATCTACACAGATAAAAGAATGCAGTATAATTTTTATTACAGTTGAAGACACTATTGTGCAGTGGCAAAAAAATATTCGCGGGTCAATTGCCGAATGGTTGAATTCATTTCCTGATGAACAATTGAAGTTCAGGCATTCCCCGCAACTAGAATGATAGGAAATGAAAATGCAACGTCAGTGGCTAGGCACGCGGCCAGCAACAAAACGGACTATCATTATTAGGTTTGGCCAATTCATAATTTCAATATCTACGATATAAACTGCCGGCTCCTGCACGTCATACATCGTTGCTCCATTTAGGATATTTACGTAGGCACTGTCATTCCAAACTTTGGGATGTGTAGTGGTAGCGTTGAAGCCTATTTTCACAATGGGTTTACAGGGATTAATATTACACGTATGAAGCTTTTACCAGAAATGTGATTACTATTTTATTATAAACCGGAAATGTATTTATGAAGGATACACCTGAAATACTCGTAGAACACTACCAGAAAACTCATGAACTTTGACATTTGAAATGTGGCGGCAGCGCAATAGAATATTCCTGGTGCTACTTGCAGTGCTTGGCAGCGCGACCCTTTTAAGAATGCTTCCTAATTTGCACAACAAAATCAGATCTTTCTGATTGTAGCTGACCAAGATTAGCTTTGAATTTCAATAAGATTTATGGTGATCAGGAAACATGTTTTCCAAATAAGAGGAAAAGGATTTTCATTATGGATAAGTAAATCGGAAAAGTTTACAGAATTTAGACAACTACTTAGTAATCAAAAAATAAAATTAGCCGCTTACGGAATCATGCTCTAGTATATTATAGTATTTGAATAATTTGTTGCCTGGAGCTCTCAGATAACTTCGCTGTAAACAAAACACTAACTTGAGAAGCGCTAATATATAACGGAAGTGGCGCTAAGCATAAATATTTCAGATATAAAATTCAACATTTAGTAGTGATATATTTTCTGTATTTTTGAGGAGGAAATGGGGATGAACTTTTGTGTGTTTTTACGTAAATGTTAAAAACTACAGTTTCGGTTTTACGAACTGATTTTCAATAGCATTTTCTCCTCAGAAGGGGGAGCGGAAAAACCTGGCATAATTGCCGGGCTTTTTTATGCATGTACTACAATCTATATTTTATGTGCTGAACCCCTGAGCTGTACTTTGTCGATTATTCCAATGATTCACTCGGAGATTACCGGAACATAATTCCACTCCATAAAGCGGTTTTACCTCAAAACATCATCCATGGATTTTGAAAGCTGTATTTCATTGCAGCACTACTGAAACTGAAGTCATGCAGTTTGATAAGTTTATCAGGAAGCAGAAAAAATCGTTCTCTTTAACAGCCCGACTTGATACCACACCTGCAACGATATCGCGCAATAGGGTGGTCTTACCGGTCCCAGGGGGTCCATTGACCGCTAAAATCCCGTCCGTTTTTAATTCGCTTAGGGTAAGGTTTACAGCGGCTTGTTGCAGAACAACGAGAGGATGCCGGCCAGCGCCTGGCCAACGGGCAGGTGGCATAAGTGAAGGAGCAATAGCTTCTTCTAATGCTGAATTATTATGAAGTAATTCTTTGCGTTCAGAAGATTTCTTAAGGCCTATGTAACGCTTCAAATTATCGGGAGCTTTACCTTCCTTGAAAAGTTGTCCTGCCCTGATTAAATCTCCAACAAAAAAACTGTTTAGTAAAATAGGATCGGGCGCATCCGAATTGGTATAATATTCATATGCCTTAACTGCAAAGGAATGATTGCCGATAAATTCAGATGGAATGCCAACTTTACTAATTATGTAATTACGCGCGGCATTAAGATTTTGCCTGGTAACTGGAAGTTCTTTACCCTCGTCATCTAAATGGCGCAAGATCTTATCAACGTCTTCAATTAATCTAGCTTCAACATTTGACCAGTCAGCAAGTTTACGCAAGTCACCTTTTAAGGCTTGCGGCACAGCCCATGCAAAACTCGAAATTGCAGCAGCAGGAAATTCAACCAGCCTTCCCTTATTATCAAGAACAAGAGCAGCAAGAACGGCCTCGCCCTTTACGTTCGGAGGATCAACGCGTTTGTCGGCATAAATTTTACTCAGGGAAGAGATGGCCTTTTCAAAATTGATCGTCTCAAGAATGACCTGGTAGTATAGACGGTAATTTGGTTTGGACTTTTCGCCTTCACCTTCCCATGGCAGGACGGGCTTATCAAGCTTTACAACTGAGCCATAAGCACCAGCAAGATCTTCTGGCTTACGAAAGGTTTGTGGCGATAAAACCTCCAATGCAATCCACGAGGAAAGAACATCCGGTGCATTGTTTGTTACAGGAGGCGTCATATAACGTTTAATTCGGGTGTTGATAATCAGCAAAACTTAAAATAATGAAGACTAAGGTCGCCGAAGCGGTCGTTTCCGCTGAACCCGTTGAGCTAAGCCCCTTAGCGATTCGATTATTAGCACCTTCAGTCTGTTTGGGCGATTTGCTGATCTGAAAGAGCGTTCTTCGGCCAGAATTTTTGGGAAAGCACCATTAGTCCTGCGCTCTTCAAAGCTTACATCAAATTTTACAACAGAATTATTAAACGGGATCCAAGCATAAATTTCAGGATTTATCAGAAAAACGGCAGCGCGTATACATAGTAATGTAGCACGAGCATTAGCCTTTCCCTTACTTATTGGTCTAAAAAATAAATATACTTAAAAATGGATAGATGTTGATTGCGAAAATAACTAGCCATTAAAAATTTTTTTAAGAGCCAACTTCAGAAGTTAAACCAGGGAATGTGGTTGTGCGGGTAAAATTTTAAAAAATTATTTAATATACTCTTTCTCAAAATTGAATTGATTGTAATATTTTCCCCGAAGTGTTTACGAAATGCATTGCATCGGCGGAGATATTTGCGTATTTCAGTCCGAATGGAGATGGCAGTAATAAACTATTTTTCCGTTACCGCTTAAACTGGGATGTAGCAAACCCCAAAGAAAATTTTCACCAGATGCAGATAGGTTTCTCAACATATATTAATGCAACAAAAGAATACAGTAAATTAAAACTAGCATCTGGCACGCAGAACGATTAAGAATTTGAGCTTAAAGTAATATTTACAGAATGAAAATTTTTTTTGAAAAAATATTTACCTTTCTACAACTGGACCAAATGAATGGGCAAGCGGAGTGAATGGAAACCACCTGTTTTTAAATTTAAATTAATAACTTATGGGTAACACATCGAATGCAGTTCCTTGCGTTGATATTTCCAGAGATGCGGCCGCTTACTATGATCAATTTTTCGGCCCTTTATTCTTTGAACCATATGCCATAGAAGTCGCAAAACGAATTGACCCCGCGCCGGTTTGTATTGCCTTGGAAATTGCTGCGGGCACCGGCCGGGTTACACGTCATATCAGGGAACGTATTGCAGCATCTGCAAAACTAATTGCTTCAGATATTAGCGGGGATATGTTGGGTATAGCAAAGAAGAAATTAAGCCACCTCGATATTGAGTGGCAGCATATTGATGCACAACAACTGCCTTTTACTGACAACAGCATCGACCTGGTTGTTTGTTGCTTTGGATATATGTTTGTTGCCGATAAGCCGAAAGCATTCGCAGAGGCATTCCGCGTTTTAAAACCGGGAGGGATGTTTATGTTTACCACCTGGGACAGGCTTGAACAAAACCCTGCATCCTATATTTCCAGATCCATAGCAAATGAATATTTGGAGGCGCCGTTGCCAGATTCATATAATCTTGCAACCTCTATGAGTGACGAAACCGCCATAAAATCTTTATTACAGGATGCCGGATTTTCAACCATATCAATTGAAAAAGTAGAACTACTTTCAGCGTGTCCTACGGCGAAAGAAGCAGCACGCGGTCTCGTAAAGGGAGGACCCTTTTATAGTGAGATCAAAAAACGCAATCCTGCATGGATAGATGAGATAAACATTAAGGTGGAAACCCAACTTGCTGAAAAATTCGGAGCTGCTCCCATAGTGGCTCCAATAAGTGCGGTAATCAGTCAGGCATGGAAATAATATTAATTAGGGTTATATTCAAAAATTTGCGACTTCAAGCCTTTTAACGCTTGTTCACCCCGCACAAACCCAACCTGCCAATTAAAAACTACCTGTTCGTGATATTCACACTGATTTATTTTGTGGCTACCTTACCAACATAATAATAATCGTACCCTGAAAATCGTTGATCATTTTTTAGCCCTTATCTATTTTTCCTGTTGCCACTTACCACAGTAATTGATCAGCAACAGATCAGCCAGTCAGTACATGATCTGCTGCAAACTATGGAGACCATGCTGCTCTGGAGCAAAGAACAGATGGAAAATTTTAAACCTCATATCAGGATGATCAAGATCAGCGAATTGTTTGATTACCTGCAGAAATTTTTCACGCAACCAGCGCAGATAAGTATCCGTTTTAATAACCCGGAAGCGCTGGAGGTTCCGGCCGATGAAAATTACCTGAAAGTGATCATGCAGAATCTTGCTTCCAATGCCATCAAAGCACTAAACAATCATCCCGGCAGTACAATAGAATGGAAGGCAAGGAAAGACAAGGGGCAAACTATTTTGTCGATAACAGACAATGGCCCGGGTATCAATGAGGAGCAGGCAAAATCGCTTTATCAGGAAGGCAATAGTTGCAATGCCAAAACCGGATTCGGGCATCATCTCATCAGGGGTCTGGCCAAGGCCATCCGGTATCGTATTTCCGTTGAATCCCAGCCAGGACTGGGTACAACTTTTGCTTTATCGGTCGCCTGATAATTGAATTTGCAGGAAGTTGCAAACACTTGTTGAATTTATTGTCCCGGATAATAGCGAAGAGGTTACCCGTTTTCTAATGATTTCAGTCATCCCCTGTTGTTTTAAGCGCTATACGGCTGGCAGATATTGCAACCTGCTTTGTCATTTGCCTTCCGCAAACATCGCCGGAAAACCGTGGAAATACGGTGATGTATTGTATAAAATAAATTTACCTTAGGATAACCATTTGCCAACCAACACCACATTATGGAACACTCCGCAATAATCGCTGCAGACGCTTAGGCCCAACAAAATCTTTGTCCGCCCCGTTGAAAAGTATATATTTATACTACATACACGCCCCCGTTGTAAACTTCCTTTCATATCTAATTACTATCCACCGCCGCCCTGCTGATTTCCCCAATAACGATTACCTGCCACTTCTTTCAACCCAAAAAAACATCACCATGTTTACATCCTTGTTTTCTGCCGAAGTGCAGGCCATTTTCGACAATGCGGAAAGGTTGGGTGGCACACCGGGAGGGCCCTTTCCTTCTCCGGCCGACTGGCGCGATAACATTATCTATTTCATTATGGTGGACCGGTTTAACAATCCAATTGCGCCACCCAAACACCAACCATTCAACGATCCAAACTTTGCAGAATACCAGGGCGGAACCTTCGCCGGCATCCTGCAGCAACTGGGCTATATCAAAAGTTTAGGTGCTACAGCAATATGGCTGTCGCCGGTGCTGAAAAACCTGCAATGGGACGAAGGATCCTACCACGGCTATGGCATCCATGATTTTATTAAAGCCAACCCAAAATTCGCTTCCGGTGCGGTCACTGCCGATGATGAACTCCGCGCACTGGTCGATGCCGCGCATGCACAAGGCCTCTATGTTATTTTTGACATCGTATTGAACCATACCGGGAATGTATTTGCGTACAATGGTGCAAATGATCATACTTTTTCGCCCAACCCCATGACCGTGCAGTGGCGGAACGACACCGGTGCAGCCATACCTGCAGACACGGATATCGCTGCCATTAACCATCCTTCGCCTGATGCCATTGTGTGGCCAACTGAACTGCAGAATAACAGCTATTTCCGCCGCCAGGGCAACCCCGGTACCTTTCCGCAAGATGATACAACCATTGGCGATTTCGCTTCCCTGAAACAATTGCGGACTGATTTGCCCGACGTGCAACGATTTTTGATCCGTGCTTTTCAGTTTGTCATCGCCCGCTACGATTGCGACGGGTTCAGGATAGATACCCTTCGTTTCCTGCAAAACAACCTGGCGCAGATTTTTGGCAATGCCTGCCGCGAATATGCCTTAAGCATCGGCAAGAAAAACTTTTTTACCTATGGTGAAGTATGGACCGATGATTCAGAGCCGGACATCGCACGGTTCATCGGGCGCAATTCACAGAATGGCGCCGACAGCAGCAGCCTGGTCGGTGTTGATGCTGCATTGGATTACCCGCTGTTTTTCTCACTGCGGCCAACCCTGAAAGGCAACAGTCCGCCTTCCGCCGTAAAGGATATGTACCAACGGCGCAAATCATTGGAACAATTCATCCTCAGTTCTCACGGAGATGCTTCGCGCTTTTTTGTGACTTTCCTGGACAACCACGATCAAAGCGAACGGTTCCACTATGTTGAACCAGGCAATCCACATTTGTATGATGATCAATTGACCATGGCCGTGGCCTGCCTGTATTGTCTACCTGGTATTCCTTGTCTTTACTACGGCACTGAACAAGGCCTTCATGGAGCGGGCTCAGATAAAGCCGTACGGGAAGCATTATGGGGCCTGGTGCCGGGATTTCCCCGGGATGGTTTGTTTTTTACAGCATTTCAACAAATTGCCGGCGTGCGAAATGAACAACCCGCGCTACGCTACGGACGATTTTATTTCCGGCCCATCTCGGGTGATCATTTTCACTTTGCGGTGTCCGGTACTAAAAATGGGATCATCGCCTGGTCGAGGATTTTAAATGATGCAGAGGTGCTCATCATTGCTAATACCCATACAACACAAACACTATCCGTTGACGTTATACTGGACAGCAATCTGAGCAGGCTAAACCAGGCCGTCAATGTGTTGTATAGCAACAAAACAAATAATACGCCGCCATCACCAGTGCAGCAGATGGGGCCTGTTGCCGTTACGGAACTGGATGGAGCAACCAGTACTGGCCCGGTAAATGTGACGGGGGTGACCTTGTTGCCGATGGAAGTGCAGGTGTTGAGAGTGAAGAGCTGATAAAGAAAATTTATTTTTCATCGGATTAAACGTCAGCGAATTGCTGCATTTCTATCAACAAATACCCAATGGCAATGGCGCGGCTACTACAGCGCTAACTGGTGTCGCTATGCAGCTGTTTACAGTCCTATTGCTTTTGCGCAACCCTGGTGCTCAGTGTTGCGCATTTTTTTATCTGCATGCAGCATATAATGGTGGTTCCCATGGTATCGCCATTCCGGTGCCCCCATTCAACTCAATCGGCAGCCATTAATTATTAGCCCGAAATTTGGGTTAACTTCATAAATGACACATTTAACGATGAAAATAGCCTTGCTATATGCCCTTATAACAGTTATAGTAACAACCGGATATGCCCAGCCGGATTCACTCAATAGCAAAAACACCGTTACCAATAATGTGGGGAAATCTTTACCCTATGCACTGGTGGCAGGTGGAAGCAAAGGCATTGGATATGCTATTGCCGAAGCATTGGCAAAGCGTGGGTACAATCTTATATTAATTGCAAGGCATGCAGACTCTTTAATTGCTGCTAAAAATAAACTGGAGTCTTTGTACCAGGTTCACGTAGATATTTTATCGTATGATCTGAGCCTGGATGGGTCGGCAACAGCCATAGCCGACTGGTGCATGGCCAGGAATATCCCATTGAAAATGCTTTGTAATGTGGCAGGTTTTGGTGGTTCCCGGGATTATTTATCATTATCGCTCGATTCCCTCCGCTACATGATTAATTTAAATATTGGCTCTGCCATGTCGTTAACGCTCACCCTGCTTCCTTTGCTGGAAAAAAACGCCCCTTCTTATATTTTAAATGTGGGCAGCATGGCCGGCTTTGCGCCCATACCGGTAAAAAATATGTATTCCGCTACTAAATCTGCCGTGGTTTTTTTTAGTTATTCGCTGCGCTACCAGCTACAGGAGAAAAATATAAGCGTGAGCGTTCTGTGTCCCGGGCCGGTTTTTACCAAACCCGAAATAAAAAAAGATACAAAAGAAAAATTAGGCTGGATTGGAATGCAAATGGCAATATCGCCCGAAAAAGTAGGTGAAATTGCCGTGCGCGAAACACTGAACAAAAAACTGGTAATAGTGCCCGGTACCGTGTCAAAGATAATGGCCTTCTTTGTAAGGGCACTGCCCAGGCGGTTTATTGTTGCTATCTATAACAGGGCTGGCAAGAAAAAGAGCTGACAAACTTTTCAATTATGCAGTATGCATTGGTTGCAGGAGGAAGCAAGGGAATTGGATATGCTATTGCCAGCGCACTGGCCAGGAGAAAATTTAATGTAGTGCTGGTGGCAAGAAATAAAGACGAACTGGAAACAGCGAGGAAAAATCTTGAACGCAATTATCAAATCCATGTTGAAATACTAAGTGCCGATCTCAGCCAACCAGCATCGGCCGGTATCATTGGCAAATGGTGCCATGAAAAGAATTTGCCACTAAAAATATTATGCAATGTAAGCGGAATAGGGGGCGAAAAAGACTATTTGTCCATGCCTTTAGACGATACGCTTTATATGCTGCGGCTAAACACCGAACCTGCAATAGCCCTTGTTTTCAACCTGCTGCCCTTGTTAAGAAAAAACAAACCATCGTATATTCTAAATGTCAGCAGCATGGCGGGCTTTGCACCTATTTCAATTAAGAATATTTATTCGGCTACAAAATCTGCCATTATTTTCTTTAGTTACGCGCTGCGCTATCAAGTAAAAAAAGATGGTATTTCAGTTAGCTGCCTTTGCCCGGGCCCCGTTTTTACAAAACCGGCCATCCAAACAGATACCGTTAAAAAGCTTGGCTGGTTTGGTAAGCAAATGGCTGTTACTGCAGAACAGGCAGGAGAAATGGCTGTGCGAAAAACATTGCAGGGCAAGCTGCTGATTATACCAGGCATGCTGGCATCGATTGTATCTTTCTTTTTAAGAATACTTCCGGCCAGGCTTATTGCTTTTATCACTTACAGATCTAATTCAGAAAACTAATCATACCCCGGTATGTTTTTATAAAATGATTGGCCGCCACCTTATTAGTTTGATTTACTGATTCCCAGGTTTTCCTTGTTGTGCAAACCGGGATTTTCCACCAGCATGGCAATAAATGCCGCAATGCTTTTTCTTGAAATGGCGGTGCCGGTTTCCGCTTCGCCTTTGTGCGTAATGGCATAATCTATTTCGTTGGCGTTGGTAAACCAGTCCGGACTTAAGTCGGCCAGCACTATATGTTTTCCTGCACCTACCCGCCTGGCAATGGCCTGGCCAATAGCGCCCGCACCAAGAACAACAATTACTGCATTCTTTTTCATACATACTATTTTACAAATTGTATGGTATTATTTGCCCACCGTTTTTTGCAAATGCGCCGGGTAGCGTTCGCCCTGTACTGGTATTGCTGAAAAAGCGCTGTCTATATCCTGTATATCTTTTGCAGAAAGCGCTACCGCTGCTCCTCCCAGGTTTTCCTGCAGGCGATGCAGTTTTGTAGTGCCGGGAATGGGCACGATCCATGGCTTTTGCGCCAGCAGCCAGGCCAGTGCAATTTGTGCCGGTGTTGCTTCCTTTTGTTTGGCAATATTGCCCAGCAGGTCCACCAATTGTTGATTGGCTTTACGATTTTCCTCATTAAAACGGGGGACGAAGTTCCGGAAATCGGTTTTATCAAATGTTGTGTTCTCATCTATCTTTCCGGTAAGAAAACCTCTTCCCAAAGGACTGAAGGGAACAAAACCAATGCCCAGTTCTTCCAATGCCGGCAGAATTTCTTTTTCGGGTTCACGCCACCATAATGAGTATTCGCTTTGCAAGGCCGCTACAGGTTGTACCGCATGTGCTTTACGAATACTGGCTACACCGGCTTCCGACAAACCAAAATGTTTCACTTTTCCTTCCGCAACTAAATCTTTTACCGTTCCGGCAACATCTTCCATCGGCACATTTGGGTCAACCCTGTGCTGGTAAAACAAATCAATATAGTCTGTCTTCAATCTTTTCAAGGCAGCTTCAGCCACAGCTCTTATGTTTTCGGGACGGCTATCCATTCCCAGATTCGTCTTGCCTTCTTTAAAACCAAACTTGGTAGCTATCACTACTTTGTCGCGAAACCCAGCCAGCGCTTCGCCCAATAATTCTTCGTTGGCAAAAGGTCCATATGCCTCGGCCGTATCAAAAAAAGTTACACCTGCATCGTAAGCAGCTTGTAATAATTTGATGGCTTCCTGTTTATCGGTAGCCGGACCATATCCAAAGCTTAAGCCCATGCATCCAAAACCCAATGCAGATACTTCCAAACCGCTTTTTCCCAATATTCTCTTTTTCATTTTGCTATTTTTTAATTTTTCGGATGGCAATACACTCATCCTTAGATTGCTAATGCAAAGTTGGGTATAGAAAATGAAGGTGTTGGTATACAGATTACTGCTTTTCTTACCAATATTACTGATGCGGGTTGATGAGATGGGGTTTTAGGCGGTTTGAAGATTTGCCGAAAAGTATTTTTCATTTGGCAAACCGGCAAAGGAATTCATTAGTCGAAAATATTTTACAAGACTGTTTAAACAGCGGGTGGGTGTATCGCCCAATGAATACAGGCATCTTAATTAGCAGTAACCGGTGAAAATTTTTATTGCATAAAGAGACGGCAGGCACAAGGCTCGTGAAGACCTGATACAATCATTTTTCAATCACCTGGTATTAATATTCCACCCGGGCCATTACCGGAAAATGATCGGAGGGCGTTCTTGCTGTAAAAGGCGTTACTGCTTCTTCTTTTGGCAAATTCCCTGCTGTTTCCGCGGCTGGGTCTTCTCTTTTTAACCTGTATGTGTCCGTTAGAATACCATAGCTTTTAACCGTAAACTGGTGGCTGACAAAAATATGGTCAATACGGCTGGTTGTTTTATTGTCGGCCCTGAAATTATTAAACGTACCATTCAGCGCATACTTCAGCGGAGACAATTCATAACTGTCTGCAAGAATGCCCGATTGGTTGATCAATGTATAGCTTTCATTTGTTTGATCAACATTGAAGTCGCCCGTAAGTATCACCGGGGTTTGCGCAGGAAAAGTTTGGATCTTTGAAAGGATCAGTTTGGCACTTTCCGCGCGGGCTTTTACACCAATATGGTCCATGTGCAGGTTAAACAGGTAAAACACAAAACCTGTTTTGATGACTTTAAATTTTCCCCAGGAACAAATTCTTGGCAAAACGGCATCCCATCCTTTGTTGGGCCTGTCTGTAATTTCCGACATCCAGAAATTGCCGCTGTCGAGCAACCTGAATTTTTCCGTCTTGTAAAATATTGCCGAATGTTCACCACCGTGCACACCATCATCTCGGCCAATGCCAATATACCTGAAACCGGGCAAACTATCTTTCAACCCTTCCAGTTGGTGGTAAAGGCCTTCCTGTGTACCGAAAATATCAAAATCGTGAAACTGTATTAATTGCGCAATCACCGGCAAACGCTGCCCCCATCCGTTACCATGTACAGAATCGGCATGATTGGCATAGCGGAGGTTGTAGGTGGCAATATTGATGGTTGACTTTTCCATTAGGCCTTTTTTTTGCGCTGCGGCACCGGCCGGTATCAGCGCCGGTAACACAATACAGATCACCGCGAGTAAATACAGCCTGTTTTGATGCTTCATTGATATACACTATTAAAATATAAAATACAATAGACTTTAGCAACTGCAACAACATTAAAATAAAAATCTACCATCCCGGGTTTTGCCCCAGTTTTGGATTAAAAAGACGATCCGTTTCCGGTATGGGATAATAATACATCTTGTCATCCCATTTCCTGGGTACATTGTTTAGCCAGGTCAATTCACCATACGTATCATTGGAAAGCCTTTGCGGATTGGCTGCCCCGCCTGTTGTTTCACTTACGTTGATATAGGTTACCCCCGGAATGCTGGGCGATGGCATGGTTTTATAAAAAACAACATCTGCTTTTCCATCACCGTTTAAATCCATCGGTGTATTTAATGAAGGGACATACAATCCATTCCAAACCTGTTCCAGTAATTTTCCTTTTTTCCATCTTATCAAATCGGGGAAACGCAGGTTTTCGAAAGCCAGTTCAATACCACGCTCCCTTCTTATCTCCAGTAAAACCGGGTCGGTGATGTCTGAAAAATAATTGGCCAGCAGGTAGGGATCTGCCACGGTTGGCCTGGTGGTAAGTCCACCGGTAATGCCCGCACGCTGTCTTAATGCACCAATGGTTTTTGCCCAGTCTGCGTCCGTTAATGAACCCAGTTCTGCTTTTGCTTCTGCAAAATTCAGCAGCACTTCTGCATAACGAATCATTGGTATGGGATTATCGCCGGTAACACCCTGTTCGTAATAAGCATCGTCCAGCGTCCATTTAATGGGTTGATAGCCTGTATAAGTATAAGAGAATACAGGAGGCGCCGGCAGCGCTATACCGCCCGTGGTTCTTTTGTAGTCGCCCATTCTTATCAGTTGCTGCAAGCGCAAATCGCGGCCTTTTACTTCGTCAGAAAAAAGCATGGTCTGGTAGCCGGGCGTATCAGTAAAAGCGGTTCCATCCGTTTTTAAAAATGTATTGATAAAGGTTCTGGTAAAACTTAGTCTCGATCCGTAAGTGGCACTTGTCCACCACCAGGTAGCATCGTTTAATACAGCCAGGTCTTTACTGTATATATAAGCCAGCATTACTTCATTAACAATGGGCGCACCCTGGGTAACAAACAATGAACGGTAGGCACCATAGCTGCCCGCAGCAGTATTCAGGGAAAACGCACCCGAGCTCATAACAGTCTGGGCGGCATTCATGGCTTCGGTAAGCCATTTGGTTGCCGTAGACTGCAGGTTTAGTTCTGTATGGTATCTTCTGAACGTGCCTTCAAACAAGCAAACTCTTGATTTAAATGCAAGGGCAATATTTTTTGTAATCAGGCTGCGTGTTTTATCTTCTGTAAGGCTGATGTTCTTTATTGCAAAATCCAAATCGGCCAGCACGGAATCCATCACCAGCGTGCGCGGATCGCGCGGCCGGTATAAAGCTGCCGTATCATTTACTTCAATGGGCGCACCCATCCAGGGCACATCGCCAAACCGTTTTACTTTTTCGTAATAAAACCAGGCCCTGAAGAAACGGCCAACGGCCACGTAATTGGTATTTACGGCTGCGGCAATCCGCGGATCTTTTGCATTCGCAATAAAATAATTAATATTTCTAAGCTGCGTCCAATCCCATCCTGAACTTTGCCGGGGGCCAAAGGCACCATCCCGCAAAAAATCCGGCACCTGCGTTCTTGCGCCGTAATCTACCATGTTATCGCCTTCATAAATATCTGCACCCGAAGGTAATGCTTCATAAAAAGAATTGGAATACAGGGCCAGCCCCTGTTCGCTTCCAAAAACAACATCTCTCGAGGCGGTTGATACGGGCGTTTGATCCAACTGCTTGCTGCAACCAGTACAAAAAAACAAGGCCAGCAAAATATAAAGACCTGTATATTGATGTTTCATAATTACTTTTTTGTGCATTAAGAAGTACTGTATTTAAAAAGTAACGGATAATCCGAAGGTGATACTTTTAAGCATCGGGTAGTTATTGCCGTTACCATTTGTTCCATCAGTCAAAACACGGTCAGACCCCCCGGTATTTTCAGGGTCCAGGTTATGACCGTTTATTTTATACAAGGGAGAATTTGTCCAGAGGTTTTCGCCGGATACATATACCCTTGCACTGTTCATTTTTATTTTTTGTATCAGATTCAGCGGCAGGTTATACCCCAGCTGTATATTTTTCATACGGATATAAGCAATGCTCTGCAGGTATTTGCTTTGCACCTGCGCCAGTTCGCCCTGGCCATTTTGTGCTACATACCCACGCAATTTTGGAAAATAAGCATTGGGGTTGTCTTCTGACCAGATCTTTCCCAGCTGAGATTTCAATGCATTGTTATAAGGCCGGTTGTATTGCCCCCAGAAATAATCCGCTTCCGAACCGGGCCACCAGTCCTGTTTGGCAACACCCTGGAAGAAAACACTGAAGAAAATATTGTTCCATCCTGCGCCAAGATTAATACCGTAGGTGTATCGCGGTGATAAATTACCCAGCACCACTTTATCGCCCGGCTTGCCGGCTGTATTGTCGCCAATATCTATTACGCCATCTTTGTTCAGGTCCTTAAATTTTATATCGCCTACTGCCCAGTTGCCACCGTTGGTGGCCTTGTATAATTTTTGTTTAGAGGCTTCGCCAATATTATCTTTTGTAAAAAAACCGTCTGTAACAAATCCCCATATTTCACCTACCCTTTGCCCTACATAATAATCCGGCGTTACTGTATTATTGATGTTTGCCAATCTTTTAGTGGGGTTATTAAATTTTGTGATGGTTGCCGTGTTATCGGCCAGGCTAAGTTGCACATCGTAGGTAAATGGTTTTGAACCCATATTAAATTTATCGTTCCAGCTAAGTGCCAGTTCAAATCCTTTTGTTTCCAAATCGGCGTAATTGCCTTTGGGAACGGTGGTTCCAAATGTTGCCGGCAATGCGGGTCCTACCGTAAACATATTTTTTGTTGTACGTTTATACACATCGCCGCTGAATACCAGCTTGTTTCCCAGCATAGAGAAATCAAGACCCAGGTTGCTGGTGGTAGACGTTTCCCAGGTAAGTCCGTCGGGAATTACACCCGGTTGGGAAGTTCTTTGCGGCCGTATACCATTCAGCACCCTGCCCGATTGTGAAATACCAAACTGCTCCTGGAAAGCATACGAATTAATATTACCATTACCCAGCGAACCATAGGATGCGCGGATTTTTAAATCTGAAATAAGATTGGGTGATACCTTCCAAAACGCTTCTTTGCTTAAACGCCAGCCGGCAGATACGGAAGGAAAAAATGCATAGCGCTGGTTGGAGGGAAATTTGGAGGAACCGTCATAGCGTCCATCTGCTTCTATCAGGTACTTGTCTTTAAAAGAATAGTTGACCCTGTAAAAACCACCCAGTATGGCCCATTTATCGTAGCCACCGGTAGTAACAATGGACTGGCCAAGTGCCAGGTTGATATCCTGCGCATCGGGGTAAATTAATCCATTGCGCAAAGTCTGTAACTGTTTATAGGCCGACTGCTCATAATTATAGCCAGCCAGGATTTTTACATAGTGGTTGCTTCCCAGCCGGGTTTCATATTCGCCGTAAATATTGGCAGCTATATATTGCGTCTGCTGGTAGGTAGGTTGAATATCGTTGTAATTGGTACCTACATAATTAATAACACCAGGTTTGGTGCTGTAAGGTACTATCACTCTTGTCTGCACCTGGTTATAGTTATTGTTCAGGAAAGTAAAATCGCCTTTTACCCGGAATTTATTATTAAAGAAATTACTGCTGAACGAGGTAGTATTGCGCAATATCTGGCGGTTCATATTAATCCCGTTTTTGCCATACACAAAATCGCCCACCGTATAAGCTGCAGAATAGGTAAGGGTGCCATCGGGATTAAACATGGGTGAAGTAGGATGTCCTTCATCGGCTATATTTCTCCATATACCACCTCCTTCGCCCACATTAAGCGGGTTGTGGTATTTCATACTGGAAAAATCGAGATTGTTTTCTATGCGCAGCCATGGGTATACCTGTATGGCGCCCTTGCCGCGCAGGTTGTATATCTTATAATCGTCGGAATTATACCTGAAAATACCATCCTGTGTAAATGAGCGGCCGGTTACATAAAAACTGGCTTTACCACTGTTGCCCGATACAGCCAGGTTATGTTCAACCGCATTGGTGTGGTTCTTGTACAGCACCTTAAACCAGTCGGTGTTCTCATAATAAACATATTCCCCGGCCGGTGTGGTATCCGTTTTTTTAAGGCTGGGATCGGCATCCCGTTTTTTAAGTTCGTCCAGGTAGGCGGCTGAAAACTTCTGCGTTTTATTGATGTTCTGCGGAAGCTGGCCATCGTTCCATGAACTCCACCCTTCATTAAACATTTTAGCATACAGGTACCCGTTAGAAACAATTTCGGGCATGGCAGTGGGCGATTTGATGGAATAGCTGGACGAATACGTAATGCTTGCTTTATCACGTGCCGGATTTTTAGTGGTGATTAGCACTACACCAAATGCCGCCCTGGCGCCATAAATAGCGGATGAAGCCGCATCTTTCAACACCGAGATAGTGGCGATATCGTTGGGATTAACCATTGCCGGATCGCCCTGCACACCATCTATCAGTACCAGCGCATTTCCTCCCTGGCCAATGGAAGTAGTACCCCGTATATTAAAAGCAGCACTCTGGGTTGGCTTGCCATCGCCGGGTCTTAAATTCAGGTTGGGAACAACCCCCTGCAAACCCTGCGACAGATTCGACAATGAACGGTTCTCCAGCACCTCGCTGTTAACCTGTGCAACCGCACCCGTAAGGTTCCCTTTTCGCTGCGTACCATATCCCACCACCACCACTTCATTAAGGTTGCTTGCCAGTGTTTGCAGTTTGGTAATAATAGAAATGGAAGTATTGGGTTTAATCGTATACCCCGATAAGGTCTGTGTTTGAAAACCAACACTGCTAAAAGAAAAACTGTAAGCGCCCCTGGCAGCAAGTTTGTTAAACCTGAATACGCCCGAAGAATCGGTTTGTGTGGCAGTTGATGCGCCGGTCTCGCTGTTTTTGGCGCTAACGGTAACACCGGCAACCGGTTCTCCGTTGTCTTTTCTTACAATGCCGTTTACACTGCCGGTTTCTTCCTGGGCCATCAGCGTTTGTACCATGCACAGGAGCAGTAACAAACCGATGGAAAGTTGTTTTGTCTTTGTAAAAATGTTCATCTCAATACTGCTTTTAGATTGGTTAATAGATGGTCATCCCGCTGTTTTAAGGCGGCCTCAACAGGCAACTGTTGCGTAAAAAATATGTTAGTGTTTTTTTCTTTCGAGAATAAAACCGCCGTTCTGTTTTTTTACTGACAGCTTATTAAGCAGGGCAATATCACTGATGGTTTTTTCTACCGAATCATTGCGTTCAAACCTTCCAATAAAATATATCTTTTTAATATCTGCCCTGGAGTAATCGATCTTAACTTTGTAGATAGCAGACAACTGATCCAGCACTTCAGCCAGTGTCTGATTGTTAAACATGTAGGAGGCACCGGCGGTATCATCAACGGCTGATGTATTCTTTGTCCTGCCTGCAACATTCATTGTGTTGCCGCCGCCTTTATGAATGATTCCCGCCCTGTCTCTTGCAGCAAATACAATTTCTTCGCCCGGCACCAGGTAGTAATCCCGGTGTATCTTTTTATAGTTTGTATCAGTAACCGCCACCACAATTTTTCCTTCGGTTAATTTTACCCTGATGCCATTGTTATTTTCTGTTACAAGAAATGCTGTTCCCAGCGCCGTTGTGCTGATAAAACCACTGTATACAATAAAAGGTTTTTCCTTGTTTTTTGCTACCTTAAACAAGGCTTGCCCCTGCAGGTAGAGCTCACGTTTTGCAGCTTGCCCGAAATTATTTTGAGCCCGCACCGATGCACCGGGCCATAGCGTTATTTTTGAACTGTCTGCAAGCGCCAGCGTTATCGCTGTATCTCCTGTATTCTGCCGCAATATCCATTCAATTTGTGCTGCGGGTTCCGACTTTGCAATGGTTGTGCTACTATTGTGTTTTACAACCAGTAGCCATGATACCATTAATACAACAGTAACTGCGGCAGCTACTGCCACCCTCCGTAATATTCTTAGCTGTTGCCTTTCGCCTTTACCCAGTGTAGCCACTACGTTGTCATACATTTCCAGCGCTTCCTTTGCAGGCAATGGGGTTTTGCTGTCTGCCGTTGCCCATTCATTCAGCAGGAAAGGATGCTCAGGGTGATCTTTTAAAAAAGCCAGCACCGCTGCCGATTCTTCGGGCGTGCTGATACCTTTAAAAAATCGCTCTATTAATTCGTCGCTGATTGGCTGCATGTAAAGTTTGCGGTAAGTTATGTTGCTATATTATGTACAGTTGATGAGCGCTCTTGCCCCTGCTCCCTGAAAAAAATATTTTTTTGAGTGGCCTTTTAAAGGAAAGAATACATAAACACGGCAACAATTGTCATCATCCGCTTCATTCTGCGGAAGGCTTTTGTAATATGGTGCTCTACTGTTTTAACGGAGATGGCCATCTCATCGGCAATTTCCTTGTTGTTGTAGTTGTGGAAAGCTTTTAGTATCAGTATCTTTTTCCTTACCGGTGGAAGTTTGTCAATAGCAACATGCAGGCTGTTGGATAATTCAAAAACGCCGTGCTGGTCGACTGCCTGTTTAGTCATGGCCGCAGCGTTTTGTTGCTGGATTTTTAATTTTTTCTGAACGGTCTGTTTTTCAAAATGATTCACCAGCTGGCTGTGCGCGATAATAAATAATTGTTTGTCCAGTGAATGCAGTTCAGAAAGTGTATGCCTGAATTGCCATAAGCGGATGAAAGTTTGCTGGGTCAGTTCGCGTGCATCTTCCGGCAGGCGTACTTTTTTCAGGAAGAAGCGGTAAACTTTTATATGCAGTGTATGATAAACGGATAGAAACGCTGCCTGGTCGCCGTTTTTAATTGACGCGACATCCCATGTAGATAATGGAGGGTTCGATACATTTTCCATATAGCAGGCAAGTTCTGGCAAATCATCATTGCGTAAACCGTGCAATAATTGATTTAACCTAAAGGTAAAATAAATACCTTATAAAAATCACATAGCAATTTTTTAAGTCGATGGTCAAACTTTTTTTATAATGAAGTTTTAATTTCTTTGAATGGGCAATACTATTATAAAAGCGTATGAAGACAATTTAAACTTTCATCAAACTTTGCCAAAGTTGCATTTTACGGTCCCTTCGAACTTTGGCAAAGTTTATCCATCCAAAATTGATTCAAACTTTGGCAAAGCCGCATTTTTACGGTCTCCACAAACTTTGCCAAAGTTGCATTTTACGGTCCCGACGAACTTTGGCAAAGTTTATCCATCCAAAAATGATTCAAACTTTGATTCAAACTTTTCCAAAGCTGTATTCTACCGCTCTTTGAGCTTTGGAAAAGTTCGTCCAACTTGCATCCCGGCCAAAAATGATTTAAAAAATTGGCAAGGCGATTCAAACTTTGCCAAAGTTGCATTTTACGGTCCTGTCGAACTTTGGCAAAGTTTCATCCAAAGTTTTATCCTGGCCACCAGCACCCGCTTACATCCATCCCTGCATTTCGCCAACTACCCCATAAATCCCGTCAATCGCTCATTGCTGTGTACATTTATAACAGGCATCATTTACATTCCTGTTGTGATATTGTTTGGTTATGATGACTTTATTGAAAAAGGCTGAATGCCATATCCTGACCGCCTGCCTGCTGATGACGGTGCTGCTGCCAGCCATCACTGCAAACGCACAGACCAATCCTGTCAAATTCAGCCTGGTAGAAGGCATGGGCGAAGTATCACTGGGCAAGATTACCGGTATTACCCAGGATGCCAACGGCTATATGTGGTTTACCGACCAGGATAAGAGCTGCATTACCCGTTTTGATGGTTACAGCATGCGCAGTTACCGCTACGACCCCGGCAATCCCACCGGCCTGGGCGGCTCTTACCCCGAAACCATCTATACCGACCCAAAGGGCTTCCTGTGGATTGGGTTCTACGGCATGGGCCTGGACCGGTTTGACCCTTCCACAGAAAAGTTTACCCATTACCGTTATTATCCCGGTGAAGCGAACAGCCTCAGCAGCGATACCGTTAGCGTAGTTTGCATGGACCGCAACGGGAAATTATGGATTGGCACCAATAATGGCCTTGATATACTGGACCCTGTAACCGGTCATATGCAACACTTCCGGCACGACGAAGCACGAGCCGGTTCGCTTGACTATAATATTGTAAGAAGCATTTGCATAGACGCGCAGGGCACTGTATGGGTGGGCACCGGTATTGCATGGGACGCGAATGAAGACGGCGGGCTTAACCGTTTTGATCCCGCTACGCAAAGCTTTTCCCACTACCTGCAAAATCAAAAGGTAAGGGCCTTGTTTGAAGACAGCAGGGGCAGGTTATGGGCAGGTACCAGTGGCAATAAATTGTACAGTGTTGATAAAACAAGCGGAAAAACCTGGCTACATGACATAATGCCCATGGCCGGCTCTCCGGTAGACCATATTACCTTTATCAGGGAAGATGGAAGCGGCCAGCTATGGATCGGCACTTTTGAATCGGGCATTGTACGCTATGATGCGAACAGCCATACCTCCACACCTTATGGCAATGGCCAGGGCCTGGTAGACAACAGCGGATGGCAGGCCTACACCTCGCGCGAGGGCGTGCTCTGGTTCAGCACCCAATCAGCCAATCTGTACCGGGTAGATTTGTCGAAAAAACCTTACCGCTTTTACCCGGCAAAATCGGCTGTACTGGCTTTTGCCGAACCGCAAAAAAATCATTTGTGGCTATCCACCAACCAGGTGCTGATTGGTGAGCAACCCTGGGCCCGTACAAAATTTATTGGCGTAACAGATGCAGCTGTTAAAACTGAGGCGCTGCACGGGCTCAGCCAGTTTCTACCGGCCGGCAATGGCGATCAGTGGCTGCTCGTCAATGGAAGACTTTTACGGCTTGACGCAGAAAAAAACACACTGCAAACGGTAATCGGCGATTCTGATTATATCCGCTGTATGACCGCCATTGATAAAACGAACCTGATGCTGGCCACGGCTTCGGGATTGTATACGTTCGATGTTACCACTAAACAAAAACATACCCTACCCGGCGGCACCAACGATATCCTTTCCCTGTTTATAGACAGTGATCATACACTCTGGGCCGGACGTTTCAACAGCAACGGTCTGTCAAGAACAGATCCATCCGGACAAGTGACCACATTACTGAAAGGCAGTACTGTTACCTGTCTTTTTAAAGACAATAAAAATAATTTTTGGGCGGGCACCGCAAACGGCGCTTATGTAAAAAAACAGGGGCAGGATAACTTTTCTCTTTTCCGCCTGAAAGGATCGGCCATAGGATCTGCGAATATTGGTGGCATTGTACAAGACGACAGCGGATATATCTGGATTAGCTCACGCTCCGGTATATTTCAGTTAAACCCTGAAAACAACGATATCAGGGTATACGGTCTTAATTATGGTATTAACACCAGTGGGTTAACCGGCACCATTTTCCGTAAACAATCGGGCGAAATACTGGTTGGTTCAAAAGTCGGATTTTATACGTTCGACCCGCACAATATCGCCCTGCAAAGTCCCGCGCCACAAATTATCATGCGCGAGTTAAAAGTATCGGGCCAGTTACTGATACCCATCGACAGCGTACAATCCGTAACCCTGCAGCATAACCAGGACATATTTTCCATAGGCTTTGCAGGCATTCATTTCAGCAATCCCGGGGAAAATATACACCTGTATAAACTACAGGGCTACGATCCCGATTGGCGCAAAGCAGGCGCCGAAAGAACAGCTTATTATTTTAATGTACCACCCGGTAAATATACTTTTCGGGTGCGGGTAGGTAACAATGAAGACGTATGGGCAGAAAAATCATTGCCCATTGAAATATTACCCGCCTGGTGGACGAATATCTATTTTATCATTTTTTCATTGCTGTTGGTTGGCATCCTCTTATACGCAGCGGTACGTTACCGGTTTCGTTTGCAATTGCGGCGTCAACTGGAGAAATCCAGGATAGATCAGCAACTGGCGGAACTGCAGCAACGATCTGCTGAACTGGAGATGCAGGCATTGCGCTCGCAAATGAACCCGCATTTTATTTTCAATGCATTAAATGCCATCAACCGGTTTATACTGGAAGACGATACCAGTGAGGCATCCGGCTACCTCACCAAATTTTCACGCCTGATACGTTTTATTTTGCAGAATTCTGAACAGTCGCTGATACCTCTTGAACGTGAGCTTCAGACCCTGGAACTCTACCTGGAACTGGAGGCGTTGCGGTTCGACTATCATTTCTCCTACACCATACAAACAGATCCATCTTTAGATACCCCGTCAATCCTTGTACCACCACTTATCATTCAGCCTTATGCGGAAAACGCTATATGGCATGGATTGATGCACAAGGCCACCCATGGTCATTTGGAAATCAAACTTCATAAAGACAATAACTGGCTGTACTGCATCATCCGCGATGATGGCATTGGCCGCAAACGTGCCGGTGAATTGAAAAGCAAATCGGCCAACCAGCATAAATCCATGGGCATGAAGATTACAGCCGGAAGAATGGAATTATTAAAAAAACAAACCAGGTATGCCTCGGCCATCACCATCAACGACCCTGTTAAAAAAGACGGTTCTTCCGGCGGCACTGAAGTAATACTGAAAATACCACTGAAATATGATTAACGCCATTGTTATTGATGATGAAAAACATTGCCTGGCAACACTTTCGTTGCTGGTTAAAAAATATTGTCCCGATGTAGTACTCAGCAGTCTTTGTAAATCGGCTGCTGAAGGGCTGGAAGCCATCCGCCAGCACCCACCCGATTTGGTTTTACTGGATGTGGAGATGCCGAACATGAACGGTTTTACCATGCTGGAACAACTAACGGATATTCCCTTCTCCGTCATCTTTACTACCAGTTATGATCAATATGCTATAAAGGCTATAAAGTACAGCGCACTGGATTACCTGCTGAAACCCGTAGATCCCGGCGAACTGCAATCGGCAATAAGGAAATACAGCCAGCAGCGGCCGGCAGCGGCCACTGCACAAATACGCCACCTGCTTGACCAGGTAAACGGCAGGGGTAACGCATTCAGCAGGCTGGCTGTACCCAGTATAGACGGGTTTGAATTTATACCAGTAGAAAATTTGGTTTATTGTGAAGCCAATGATAATTACACGCATTTTTACCTGCAGGGCGGCAAAAAAATAATTGCCAGCCGTTCTTTAAAAGATATTGAAGAACAGCTAACCCCCTTCGCGCATTTTGTGCGTGTGCACCATTCTTACATGGTAAACATGAACCAGGTAAGCAAATATGTTCGCGGCGAAGGCGGTCACCTTATCATGAGCGATGGCGCCGCAGTGCCTGTATCGCGCAGCCGGAAAGAATCTTTGTTGAAATTGTTTTAATGCAAGTGCTGTTACTGCAAGCGCCCAAATGGGGGTTACCTGCAAATAAACTTAGGGCTAAACATATCATGTACGCAGCCGTTACATTCGTATCTTATCCTGAGGTTGGAAAATAAAGCCAACTGCCCGCCAAACCACGCAAACTGCTCATCCGCGTGTATCAAGGCTTTATTTCATGGGTAGTTTTATAAAAATAAACCACCATGAAAAAAATAATTACCGCCGCATTCACATTGTTTGTATTAACTACCGTGGATGCGCAGACGCCATCAGGAACCGATGCAGCCATCACCCTTGCCGATCCTACTGTTGTTCGCCCCAATGAAGTAAACAAAAAAACGGCCCCTTATTCCGTTCATATAAAAGCCGTTAGAAATTTATATGATCGTTATGGCGATGCAAATAATGAAACCTGGTATAGTACAGATTATGGATTCCGGGCCAAGTTCAGACAGGATGGAATTTCCTTCATGGCCGACTACAATAAAAGGGGTGAGTGGCTCAATACCATTAAAACCTACGATGAAACCAGGTTGCCGAAAGGCATACGACGGAAAGTAAGGCAGGAATACTATGATTATCATATTTTTCTTGTGCAGGAATTCAACAGGAGCAATGAAACGGTTTACCTGGTCAAAATAGAAGATGCCCGTAACTGGAAGACACTAAGGGTAACCGATGATGGAACAGAAGTATTGGAAGACTATGTGAAATAAAAACGCAATGCCAGTGCTTTCTACCCATTCCTGGCCGGGGCCTGGTATATAGAAAAAATGCTCATCTTGGTAGTGAGCATTTTTTATTTAACGCTGTTACAAAATTGTATTAATGTGTATCCTGGTAATATGCCCGGGGTTTTGCATAAATTGCTGTATGCTCATTAAACGCGGTATTCCCTTCCTGCTGTTTATAACCAGCCTCGTACCTGGCTATTCGCAAAAGAACAGCCATGATTCCCTATACAATTTTCGCCCGCACAGCCCCGATGGCACCGGGAAATTTTACATGGGCAGGGAGATAGCTTTTGTAATGGGTGCTGCAGGCAGTGAATGGCTGGAACGGACTGAACGGCAGCAGGAAGAAAATACCAGCCTGGCCATCGAAAAAATGAAACTTACACCGAACAGCGTGGTGGCAGATATCGGTGCGGGTACCGGCTATTACAGTTTTAAGCTGGCCGCAAAAGTTACAAAGGGCAAAGTATATGCTGTGGATATACAGGATGAAATGATCAGCTTTCTCAAAAACAAAAAAGCTTTATTAAACGACAGCGTCGTTGAAATTATAAAAGGTACTGAACAATCGCCCCGCCTGCCCGATACTAGTATTGACCTGGCCATGATGGTAGATGTATATCATGAACTTTCCTATCCGCATGAAATGTTACAGGCCATCAGCAAATCGCTTAAAAAAGATGGAATGTTGTTGTTGATTGAATACCGCGGCGAAGACCCGGCTATTCCGATTAAAGCCCTGCACAAAACCACTGTATTGCAACTCAACAAAGAATTAAACGCCAATGGTTTTCAATTGCATTACCAGGGAGAGTTCCTGCCCATTCAACACTTTCTGTTGTATAAGAAGAAATAGTTTACCGGTGGTGGGTATTGGCCTGAACGGCCATATTGGCTTTAATGAGCCGGGTACTTCGCATGGCCTTTCTGCACATGTAATAGAATTAAATGCCACCACATTACAGGTGGGACAAAAATATTTTTCTGCTATAGCCATGCGGTTACCTTGGCTCGATAAAGATGCAGCCAGCTTATTAGACCACAGGCGTTTGCAGGAAGCAACAAAATAGTAAAAAATGGGGCACCACTTTACCCGGAGAAATGAAAAACTCGCCGGGTGATTCAATAAACAAGCGTTACCGATCATTTATTGAATCACCTTAATACAGCGGTTTTTAAGGATCGTGGACAGTTTTTCAAAAGGGTTTTGGACTTATCCTGTAAGGGACAGGATTGCTTTTCATGGATTTGGACGGTTTGTACTACGTTCAGGGCCTTGGTTGTTTTCACGGATACTGATAAATTCTACACGGGGTTGGTTTTCAGTTGGGTTTGGATAATTCTACGGGTTTGGGCGACGGATTTTCAAAAAGGATACGGATTATTTATAGAAATTTTGGTTTAGGTTTTTCAAATGGTTTGGAAAACTTTTTTATTTTGGATATTGGATTTGCTTGTACTTCAACGTTGATTGCAATACAAAGAAACAACACGGCTGCGACCTGCGAAATAGCACATCTTATGAAAGCACAGTCGTATTTTACCTCCATAAACAAGTAGCCAATAAGACGACAGTATTCAAAAAAACCCTTAGAAAATGCCCTTGTTTTCTATGTAAATACTGTAATTAACCGGTTGTTGACGGCCGGAAAAAACACTCCACTGCATAATATTGCCAAATTTTATCTTTGTTGAATGAATGCAGCTACGGGCAAATGGCTTATCATTACCGGTATCATCGTTGTGATTACCGGCCTGCTCATCTATTTTTTTCACGATAAATTGCACTGGCTGGGGCGACTGCCCGGAGACATACGGGTAGAAAATGAAAACACCCGGTTTTATTTTCCTGTGGTTACCATGCTCATTGCAAGCATATTCCTTACACTTATTATAAATATTATCAAGCGCTTTTTTCATTAATGCAAACAATTCTGCAGGCCATTGCCAACAATTGCGGACTGCATTTTACGCGGTACCAGGAAGTTCATGGTGGCGATATCAATAAAACATATTGCCTGTATACCACGCAGGAAAAATATTTTTTAAAACTAAATAGCAACCACTCGTTTCCTGCTATGTTTCAGCAGGAAGCAGATGGCCTGGAGGCCTTACGCAACAATTGTTCGCTGGTGGTGCCTGAAGTGATTAAGTATGGCGTAGTACACGACAGGCAATGGTTGTTGCTGCAGTGGATAGAAAAAGGCACCGTTAATAAAAATACCATGCGCCAGTTCGGAACCGCATTGGCCAATATGCACCAAACGCCACAGCCTGGTTTTGGATGGCATTCAGACAACTATATCGGCAGCCTGCAGCAGGTAAACAAGCAATACAATAACTGGTTTGAATGCTACACGCACAACCGTATTATGCCCCTGGTGAAAACATTATTTGATAAACCAATTTTTTCCAAACAGGATGCTGACCACGCCGCAGCATTTTGTAAGCACAGCACTGTGTTATTTCCCGAAGAACCACCGGCATTATTGCACGGAGATTTGTGGAGCGGCAATTACCTCATAAACACAGATGGGATGGCCGTTATTTTTGACCCGGCTGTTTATTGCGGCCATCGCGAAATGGACCTGGGTATGACAAAATTATTCGGCGGTTTT